>Ga0208299_1000248_pt1 | contig 51553 bp, 50 predicted proteins | sample 15_taG_FD_184089 | JGI IMG/M metagenome (GOLD analysis project Ga0208299, IMG submission 184089) | Marine viral communities from the Subarctic Pacific Ocean - 15_ETSP_OMZ_AT15312 metaG (SPAdes) (version 2) | ecosystem: Environmental > Aquatic > Marine > Oceanic | place: Pacific Ocean | collected... | reverse complement strand
ATTGGAAGCAAGCTCGCCCGTGTCTCTCACTGAGAGCGATTCAATGATTCGCTTCTTTCCCAGTAGTGCTTCAGTAGCTGTTCCTGACGCTGTAGCTGCGGCCTTAGCGATGCTATTTGAGACCTTCTTTGTCACATCTGAGCTGAATGACTTTGTTACTCCTTCTCGGGCTCTCTCGTTTCGTGCCTTTCGATTGGATGAGCGATGAAGTAGATTCTTGAGTACATCTTGTGGGCTCTTGCCACCATTAGCTGAAAAGACACCTGGTGAACCCGAATCCTCCATTGAGCGAATCTGGATATCAACTGTTGAGACACCCGTGCGAATTGCCTTCACAAGGTCAATATCGTACTTCATGCGCAGGGAAACAGTGCCCTTTGATGATACGCTTGTGACAGTTACATTTCCAGAGTCGAATGAAATGAGGTTGTCACCAGACTTTCCCTTAGTGATCATTCTATCCTCAGTCAAATACGATGGTGAAAATGTTGACGAATGTGTTCATGTCGTTGCTATCTTCAAAGACCTTGCCGACAAAGTAGACTTGCTTCGACGGTCGATCAGCATCTGCTGTAGCAAATTCACCAAAATCAATGATGTCTAGCTTCTGTAGTCGTCCAGCAGAGAGTTCAAAAATTTGCGAGACGAGATTTCCCTCTCTCGAAGTATCGTAGAATGTCACCGGTGCTACTTCCAGATTGCTCAAATGCCGGTCAATTTCTGCATATGACAATGGAACTGCCTGCCCCTCGCAAGGAAACTGGCCCAGAGACCGTGTAGTTTCAAAGACTACTGGCGGCAGATGCTGAAAGTTTGGAATGTGGCCGAGACGCTTATCCTGGAAGAACGACTCTACGTCATCGATTGAAATAGACGTGACTTCTTCTTTGACGCTGAGAGGTGTTGACGGTGAAATAATGAACGACGCAGCGTTCATGCTCATGCTGAACCCCTCTGCGTCACGAAAGGGATCATCTGTGCCGAGAAGGTACAGGTTTCGATAGTTGTCGATTGAAGATGCTAGCAAATCTGCAGATAGACTTGCAAATCGATCGCCAGGCGGAATAATGACAGAAGACGAGATGATCTGGCCATCCCGAATGACAAGAGAGCTTCCGTTGTACGGGACCAGCTTACCCTCATCATCAGTCTCAAACGTGATCTGATCTTGTCTTCGAGATGTTGCTTCTAGGAAAAGGCGCCGAGAAGCATCATCAGATCCAGATACTGAGTCAGCCTGATAGAAGGTGTGTCCGTCTGTAAACGACACAAACTTGATTTGCAACTCGCCTGTAGCGAGCTGTCGTCGCCCTTCTTCTGTAATAACTGTGTCGAAGATTCGAGTCTTCGTGTCCAGGATGCCGGCCACCTGTGCCTCCTGCTAGTAAGTAGGCGAAAGTCAGTTTGTCGCGGTGTTGTCAAAATAAGGAATTGACGACGTTGCTGCAAAGCTGTGATTCGATGAATCTGATGCACTATTGGGCGGGACATGAAGTCCGCCAGAAACGAACTTGACAGACACAACAGACATCTTCTTTCCACCCGAAGAGCGCGACTGTCCCTTGACGGCTCGAGCAGTATCAGTAGCATCAAAGAATGTGCTGAACTGTCGCTGTTCGAGCATATCGCGAAACTGGCCGAATCTGTTATGTCGGAATACTGCTCTCGAATGCACCGGCTTGTTAGAGATCATACCGTAACGGAATCCTTGTGAACCCGTAATGTGTGCATGAAAGAAGTCTCCATCAACTGTGCCCGATGGTCCCTTTCTCTTTTGACCGCGACGGAAGAGAGAATCGATGAGAAGATCTCCTTCAATTGTGTCATTAAAAGTGACAGAGAAGGCACCGGCCTTCTTAATGTAAAGTTTTCCACTGTCGCTAATGACCCGTGATGGATCCCCGCTGTAAGGGAAAGGCATCCTGAATGCATCCGCGCCCGAATTTACCTCTCTAAACTTTCGTGTAACTGATCCGTTCAAATCGATCCTGCCCAGAACGTAGACATTCTCGCCGAGCTCGCCTGACGATCCTGTTGACGTTATGCGCACGCCGCCAGCGGCAACGATATATTCTCCCAATCTTGGAGGAATACTATCGTAAAACATCTCCTGCGGTGACCAGAATGAAGAGTGCCGTCCAATAGAGCCCGTCAATCCATCTGAGCCTGATGTAACAGATCCTGCAATCCCGCGAACCCCGTCAAGTGCCAGAGACGTAATTGAGCCCGTCATGATATTGTCAATGAACGAGCCGCTGTAGGCTTCGCGAGGGTGAATCTCGTACTGATCAACAGTTGGGTTGTCGAAGTGCAAATCTTCGTGAACTGCCTCAGAAGTAAGATTCTGATTTAGTGTGTCGTGGAATTCGACCCCATCACGAACGAGTGAACCGTATAGAGATACAGAGCAAGGCGTCCCTTCAGGAATTCTGAAGAGCGAACCGGTGAGTTCATTTGAACGCTGGCGGTCTCTGAGTCCCAGTAAACTGTCCATTCCAATAATAAGCTTGTCTGTGGGTAGCAGGAGATAGGGGCTGTCAGCAATGGGTCCTGGCACTCCACTCTCAAACGGACCACCTCCCTTGCCCATCATAGCATGTGCGCGAGGGTCAAGCTTTGTGATGCTCATGTCTCTATGCGTTGTTAGCAGAGAGCCGCCATTGTACTGCACATACGTGAATTCGCCCATCGAGGGAGCCGCAAATGAAACTGATACTCCAGGCCCCTGCTCTCGGCCGGTAAATACATCAGGAAGGAAAGCCTGAGAGACTGTGCCACCCGGCCAATAGTTGTAGATTGACGTGTTTACTGTGTTTGCAAGCAGGCTCGGCGACGCGGCTGTACCAGTTACTCGGAACCAACCTGACAATGACGGCCCAACAGTTTGAGCAGGGCCTCTCAGCTGGACTGACCCCGAAAATTGTGCAACTGTGGGAACTGTTGTGTGTGCAAAGTTGTAAGAGAATGCCGGCGAATGAAGAGGAGAGAAGGAATCAGTCAGCTGCGATGTCGATGCAGTTCTTTTAACGACTGCATTGTAAAAGCACATCGATGCGCTAAAGATGAGATGCCGCTCACTACCTGTGACATCTTGTGCTGAATCTGTCTGGTGTTGCGTATTTCGCTGTCGGTACAGGAAGAAAGTGTAATCGTCACCATAGCGCTCAGCAGACTGATTCTGAGATGCTGCCGGACTATTTTGCCAGTTAGCAATTCGCTGCGCCTGGACCTGGTGACGAGTGTTGCCCAGAGTGACAACTACCTTTTCCAAGAGGAACGGATGATTGATATGATCACCCATGTGAATAGCTTGTGATGCTGTAGCATGGTATCGATTTGCGAATGGAGCCTGCATCGTTACAGTAGGGCGAGCTACTTGCCTCAGGTTCGTCAGAGATTCTCGATCTCGCTGTAGTTCGACATTTTCCATGTCAGCAGCTGTGAATTGCTGACACCAGGTCTCTGTGCCAGAGTTGACCAACCCAACATTAACGCCCAAAACGGGAAGAACAGTGTCTTCAACAGACCACTGGAAGCTCGACAATGGTGCTTCGACTCCGGTAACCGGATCAGTTAAGCCAATGTCTTCCCATCGCTGCATTGTGTGATTGAAGTATGCAAAGCCAGATCGCCTCTCGCCGAACATAGCGCCTGCGGGATCATCAACGTCGTGGCGCGCAGGATTGCGGGTCCAGACATGATCGCGAGTCGGTGAAATGTCAAACCGAATGATTGTCTTACTCTTCAAAGGAGAAGAAAAGCCGGGAAGTACTGCTGCTGATGTTCCTGTCATGAAGAAAGCACCAGAGTTTGACTGTTCAGGAAGCTTATCCTCGATGAACGGGCCCACATCCTGCTTACTTGATGAGAAGACAGCGAGGTGATCACCCAGTCCAGGCCGCAGGACTGCGTATGAGCTAATTGATCCTGTTCGAGGGCGATCAACTAAATGAGGAGATGATACAATGAGCATCTCAGGGTAGTTTGTAAGACGACCCGGAGAATTCTCACTCTGTGTCTTCGTATAAAACGTAATTGTATCTGTATCGTCAAACCGTACTGGGAATTTACCGGAGCGATTTGCGTCGCCTGTACGGGCAATCGTAGGATAGGAACCCGTTGCTGAGTCCTTCTCACGAAGACGAAGCCTTACGGGCTCATCTAGAAAACGTGTAGACACTAGCCTCTCCTGAATCCGCCGAACGCGATAGAGTCAACGCCCAGGTGATGATGGGGGAACGTGAAGCCCTTTCCCGCACTTCGATGATCATTGCGCATATAGTTGGCCGTCGACGAACCCGTCATTGCATTTAGAGCGTTGAGCATGTCCTGTCCCATGGGAACTTGCTCAAATACCTGGGCCGATGTCTGATCATCATGAAACGGCGCAAACGTCTTCTCTTCGTCTGGGAAGAGGCCCGGGATCTTTACTGCTGCTGAGATTGCGCTTCCCATTCTATCGTCGGCGTCAATAAACGGATCAATTGTGGGTGCATCCGTGAAGGGAAATTCGCTCACAATCTGATCGCTCTTGAGCAATGGATCTGTGTTCCCAGCTGCGAAAATTGCCTTGATACCCTTAGCAGGATATGGAAACTCGGTGGTTGTAAATGCAACGATAGAGCGAATGGTGAACGGCTCAATTGCTCCATCATCCTGCTCAGGATCAGCAATGTCAACGTTGCCAATAATTGCCGGATACATCGAGCCAGCATCTTCGAGATACACGGCGGCCTGGAACTTTCCGAGATCATCGAAGGGAGTACCATCCGAGAAAGTCTTAGGTTGTCCAAACGTTGTCTGGACAATAATGCTGCTCGTAAGTGAAGGCCCAAGAACCGGCGTGATTCCTCGACGGGAATAATGCCCTCGAGCGTAGATTCCCTGCCTAAACTGATCGTATTCGGTTGTATCGATGATGCTCATCTACTCACTGTTCCGTCTGAGTCGAATACCGTACCTGCTGTTGTTGATCGTCGAAGATCTTCATCCAGGTAGAGGTCAGAGTTCAAGTATCGGACCTTGGGCCTTTCTAGCATGTGAGACTCGATCACGAAGTTTGTGCCCAGGTAGTTTGTCTTTCGAGGAATGATCTGCTCAATGAACATGCCGATCGATGAGTCGAACCACTTAAAGAACTCAAAGAGCGCCTTGAGATTCATTCTATCCGTCAGACGATTGAAATATACCTCTCGGAGCTCTGCAAGCTTAGGATAATCCTCTGCGAATCGCAATTCAGGACTTCCCAGAGTGTTGTCTAGATCGTCAAGAGTTGAAAAGATGCTGATGATGTCTTCATCGAGAGCGTCAACTACTGAGAAGTCGATTGTGAAGCGAGTGTCGTCGTTAGGCTTTTCGCTCGGCGTGATCACGTGAACGGGGGCGTTCTCGGCTCCGAATTCATCAACATTCTCTGCTTCCAGAAACCCTCGCACGCGGACCTTGTTGTCGGTGCCAGCTTCATCGAATCGAGGTGAAAGATGACTGAAGTAGAACGTTTCTGGCTTGACGACCTGAGTGCTAAGCTCAAACCCCGAACCGGACGTCAAAAGGCTATTCTGAGAGAAGTCAGTGAGTACAATCTCGCCCGCCACATTAGACTCAGTGGTAATCTGGTCTGTTGACATATCGAGCCGGATTCTCTCAAATGCTCCGGTGACAGCTGTCGTGAAATTGAAATTCGACCGAGGATCCTCAACGCCTACTGACTTGAAGTTTCGAGCATGCTCTTTCCATTCTCCGACTGTAAGAGCCTTAGACCAGAATCTAAGTTGGGCGAGCCTTCCGCTGAATGTGGTGACTCGAGCTTCGGGGTTGGTTACCACTGACGTTGAGTTCAAGTACCGAGTAGAAGTTGTCATTCCCAAACTTTGGGATCCCACCGTAATGAATGAACCTGACGCATTGTGATTATCTGTCCGTGCAGACCAGATGATTCGGTCGACATTCCCATCGGGATCTTCAAGATAGAATGAAGACGTAGTGTATGACTCAGCAAGATCACCAAATGACTGCCTTGCTGCTCGGAGAAAATAGCTAGCAGATGGATGATTGCCAGACTCAGCAGCAGTTACTCGACCTGCAGCAATGCTCCATACGTGACCATCGAAAATGTTGACGCCCGTCAAAGGGAGCTCAAGGAATGAACCACCTGTCCCCTGCGTTGGACGTGCAAAGAGCTTAATACTTCCCGTGCTGTTACCTGATGCTTCAGAGCCTGAGATTGCGACGACGTTGAAGAGGACACGATGTGGCTCTGGAGTCGTGACACTTCCCGTCACATTAACTCGAACAAGGCTTTGTGTCACAGGATGAGATCCGGAAAGCTGCTTCTGGAACTTATACAAAGCCTCTACGGTGAAAGAGCCCGATGTGAACTGGCCGTCATCCCTGCTGTTTGAGATTCCATGCGGCGGGAACATCCCGGGATTGACCCAGGCACCTTGAATTGGCGGGAATCCCGTCTCGATTCGGCTAGCAGACAAAAAGTTAGTCTGCAAAAAGGGCTTGTTATCTGGGATGCCCTGTGCGTCAAGAGTGGAAGCAACTGGTGCCATCGTCCCCGACATGTCAATCATTGTTGACACTTCGGTTTTTGTTACTCGAGCATCACTCAGATTTCGAGTTGTCTTCCCACCGAACTCTCGAATTCGCAGTGTTGAATCTGGATTGATGCCGACAGCTCTGATCAGAGCCTTCACGCCGTGGACTGTTCCCTTAGAGTTGACAATCTCACGAACGTTCGTGAGAATACGACGCCAGATCTGGTTCTGGACGTGTTGCAAAGAGAGATTAGATGTGCTAACGTCAACGCCTAAATTTTCTGCCTCAACAAACTGCTCTACAGATGCGTTAGAAAAGAAGCTGGGTGCATCAAAGCCGTAGTACTTGAACAGCTGAGGGAGAAATTGATCTGATACGGTGCCGTCATCATCGTAATCAACGTGCAAAGTGTTCGACATCTGATCGAGCATAATCTTCTGTTCGTCGAAGAACTTAGCCCAAACGTAGAGGAACGATGCAAGAAGCTGAGGGCTTCCCATTTCACCGGACCCAGGGATTCCCTGGCCCGCGTAAGCATCTCCAATCGTACCCTCTTCATCTTCGAATCCTTCGAAGACCTGACCCTCCTGCAAGTAATGCTGCGGGATCAGGTTCGTGATGAGGTTCGGATTAACGACGTCGTAGTCGCTTGCCGATGACAAGAGATCAGTGTTGAGACTGACGACAGGGGCGAACGCTGGGAAGAGAACTGGGTTGAGACTCATCTTCTCATGAGTCATCGGAACAGCAAGGGAGCTCGTAATGCGCTGAGCGTGATTGAAGTTTGTGACTCGGCTGTGGAGTGAGTTTCCCGATGAGTCAAGAATCAAGCTGCTCAAGTTTCCAAGGCTACCTGTTGGCTCATTGAACTTGAAGTACAGAGCCATCTCATCGCTGGCAAAGATTCCCTTTCGAGCGTACCTTTCCTGTTCGTCTGTGCTTCTCACATCATGAAAGATTCGAAGCTCATCAATGGCGCCTGACAGCGACGTAGCAGGAATGAAGGATGTCCCAACTACAAAATCGATGTTTGATCCGGAGCCAATTGTGAGCGGTGAAACAGGGAATCCAAAGGCACCAAATTCTTGGGTCTCTGATGATGTAGAAGCCAGGACAGAACCACTGTAGAACTCAATACGGTGGTTACCAGGGGTCCGGTTAAGAACAACTCCCACATGATTAAAGACGCCCTTAGTGAGTGCCATTGATGCAGTGAGAAAAGATGATCCAGACGCTACCAGAAACTGCAAATCACACGCGGACGGCGATGCTGATTCTGAGATTGCAAGTGTGAAGCCCTGATCAGAGCCACTCAGCTTTTGCACTACGATAGCATTGCTGTTAGCTTCTGCCGGCACCATCAGATGCAATTCGATTGTCATCGACTTTGCGCCAGGATCAAGAACTGTTCGGCCGCTTCGGTCCTTTGACAGTGAAGGGTGCTCGCCTCCTGCGAAATCGCTCACCTTGATAAAGGTTCCGCCCGCTGGAGCAGCTGATCCAGAGAAGAACAAGTAACCCTTGTTCTTCGGGAACTGATCGTAGACGTACTTCTCAAATCCGGACAGTGTATCGAAGAAGTCTTCAACTTCTGTTCGGGTCCCGTCGAAAGGATAGCTGTTGATGATCTTCTCAAAAGCCACGTTGACGTTAACTTCAGCACTGTTGAAGAACGTGTGATTCTCAAAACGACTGTAATCAAGAGGAATCTGCTGCGTAGATCGAATTCCCTGCCCAGGCGGATCATACCTGAAGGATGCTGTGCTTCCGATGTTGGTGTCTGCCAGATCATTGCCCGACGTTTGCACAGTTGTGCCCTCGCCGTTTGTGATCTGCCTAGTGTAAGCAGACGCGAATAGCTTGGGTCGCTTAAAGCTAAGCGCCGTCTTAGACGGTGAGATCTTGGTTGTAGGCATTATGGCTCTACCCTAAACCGACCCCCGACATCAGTGAACACCTGATCAATACCTCGCTCTCTTACGAGAACGTCGATATTGTAGACTCTGCCTGGTGGCAGTGAGTCCATGTAGAAGTCGAAGTACATACCGTCAGAATCAGTCGACATTCTTGTGGAATAATCCACGAAGTCGAACGGGACGATAATGTCGTTGCTGTGGAAATCGCGAATCTGATAGTGCATGTCGCGGAAAATGATGCTCTTTGCCTCTACGGGAACACGAGAGGTCTTGTAATCGTCGGCAGTATCGTAGTCGAAAGCATAGACTGTGAACCTTGCCTTATCCTGCTTTCGATAAGCAGCACGCGTGTTAGTCACAGACACTTCAAGGCGTCGCTGTCCTCTGACTTGTGCTGTTGGAGTAATTGCATTGATGACAAGCGTACCGGAGAAGTACGGAACTGTTCCATCGAGGCTCCCCCACACTTCTGTGAACGTAGCTGAGCTTGCGTTTCTGATTTCTGTGATAAGCTCGGCATGATTAGAGGGTAATGCAAACGTTGCTGAGTAGACGCCTGCGATGTTGTTCCCGCCCATCTGATGCTGTGAGGCTGTAAAAGACTGCGAGAACGTGCCCGAGACCAGAGTAACCAGCAAGCTGTTCAACCCCGAGATCTCAGAGAGGCTGGACCCAGAGACAATGTTTGCTGGGAGACCGCGCTGATTGTTGTTCAGGAAGAGACTTCCCGAGAGATCAAAGAAGAAGTTCTCGTGGTCATCCTGAATGGAGTCATCGAATGTGACTCGAATCTTGGGTGTCTTGCGTGTATTTGTGGAGTGTCTGGAGTAGAATCGCTTGACGAAGCGCGTCTTGGCGTCAGTCTCCTGACTGCCCGTGAAAGCAATCCTAAGTCCGTGATCTGGGATTATCCCTGCTACTGTCGCTGAGACGATGGTCGTGATATCAATTCGAAGATCTTCTTCGCCTGTTGCAAAGACCTGCGTTCCTTCGAGTGAAACTACACCAGCGCCAAGATTGCCCTCTTCCATGACGTCGATTCCAGCGTCATTCAGGGCACCGATCCCATTGGCACCCGTTACTGCCCAAGCATCCAGACCTGATGACTCAGATGCTGTAATCCAGTTAGCAACATCTAGATCCTGGAACTCAACTAAGTCTCGACCAAAACCTTCGTCAAAGGAGCGGCTAAGTGGCATTGCAGTGACAGTATAGTTCGTAGGAACGGTCTGTCCACCGTAGACATCTGAGAGATGGAGAGTTGCGCGGAAGTTGTTGAGGTCTAGAATGCTCGCTGTGAGTGCCCGAACAGGCTCCACATCAAACTTAAGCAAAAGCCGTGAGATTTCAATGGGAGTCGATGACCCAGAAATGGATGACTCATCGTAGAGCTTGAAAAGATCAAGAGTACCTGCCTGCCCGACGTTTCCATCAGTTGCACGGAAGGTATTTCGAATGATCTTGTCTGTGATGTAGCAATCTCTACTCGCTGTCAGAATCCTGTACATCCCGTCTCCTTAGGAAGCAATGCCGACGATGTCGACATCAGGGTACTTGACTTCGAAAATAGTGCCCGGGTCACCGATAACCAAGCCCTTCACTGTATTTGCCGACACATTAAAGCTAGCGTCGGAGTATTCGCGATCCACGATAGTACCAGTCTTGTTGGTCACTTCCAAGTCGATGACCGAAACCACACCAGTGCTATTGATGATGATGTTCTGAACTTCAGACATATTGATCGGAGAATCGATTTGGAAATTTCTGATGTCGAAGTATGACTTGAGATCTGAGATAACACCCTGAATGACTGTGCTCTTGTTAGCAGAGGGATCTACTGCCACATGGAAGCTCACACCCATGTTGATCACTTGCGTGTCAAGAATGTCGATGGCGTCTGAGATGAGGCGAAACTGATTCAAGTAGATTCGCAAGTTCTTCTTCAGGCTGTCGGGCGAAGTGACAAGAAGCTTGTCCTTGTCTCGGCTGATAATGTAGAGCTGTGTAGCCAAAGGGTTGTTCGGGTTAGAACGAATTCCGGCCCGGAATACTCGACCGAAGTTCGAGGGCATCGTATAGACTCGAGCAAGCAGATCTTCCCGAGTAACAATGCGACTCTGTGCATTGCGCGCTGCGGGCACCTTGTCTCGCAATTCGTCTAGTGAAGGTGCGTCGTCACCGCCTTCAGCTCTAGAGCTGTTCTTCACGTCGATAGAGCTTCGAACTGTCTGCGCTGTGCCTGGAGTAACACCGCCAGGAAACTTGTATCGAAGTCTGCTAACTGTTCGAATAGTCTCAGCAGCGACATTGTGGTTGAGCCCGCCGCCGTAACGATACTCAACTGAGATTGTCGTGTTGATCGGTGCAATTCCAAGAGTCTGAGTCTTGAGTAGACTACCCGGATCGATGGAAAATCTAGAGAAAGTTCGCTTTCCGTAGAGTGGAAGGGCCAGCTCGCTGGGATCTGGAATGATGTCGTCATCCAGGGTTGCTGCGCGACCTCCTCCAAATTGAAGTGACGTCAAGCCCGTTTGGAAACTTGTGTCGCGAGTGTGGCGGTATGGTGCTGGGAGGAGTTCCATGTTCTCCTTGACCAACTCGTTGTCATCGTCCCTGTTCAGAATCCCCTTGAAGACAGTGTCCTGCGTGAGTGATGTGACTTCATGATAGTCGTTACCCAAGGAGTCAGTGACACTTACAATCTCAGTTACGTCTTCCTGCGCAAGTGTAATCTTCCTGAATGGAACGAACGCGTCTGGAATCCGGAACGTCTGTGTAGTAACAGCACCCGAGATACACGCACCAACGAGACTGAGAATGTAGGATGTCGGATTTCCGTCAGAGTCGGTTGCAGCAATTACGGTTGTTGCTTCAAGCGCGCCTTGCGAATCTACTGATGCAAAATCAAGCTCTTCTGTGAGCTCAAAGGACACTCCATTATTAGCCTTGACAACAGTCCCCTCTTGCACGACAAGGAGCGCTGACTCTTGCGGCTGGATACTGTCAGTTGCAGTTGTCTCGGCGGGCACCTCAATGAAGAACTCTACTTCAACGACAGCTGGAGCTGCTCCCGTAATTTCGACTCCTGCTGCTCGAATATGCCTCTCGACATTCTTTGTCTCAATGGCAGTCTCGACATTCAACTCATTGAACTGATGATCGAGGTAGAAAGCATTCGTATCTCCGACAAATGCTGCCATGTCTAAGAGAAGCCCACCAAGTGATGCTTCGGAGAAGTCCTTAATTCGATTAGGGAAGTAGACCTTAGCATATCGAACAAGCTCAGCACGCAAGGAATCAAAGTCCTTGTTGAGATATGAACGATTCCGTACTGGACGGATCTTCTTCTTGACGTCAAGTCCCACAGATTCTCCTTAGCCGCCGATGAAGAACGAGAGCTCGATGCCCTTGTTCGAGACATTCAGTCTCGGGATGTTGTAAACTATCTTGAGTCGCATCTTGGCCGTATTCTGATTTTGACTGGTATCGACAGTGTACTCAAATGTTTGTAGATCTAGATAAGGCATGTACTTGGCTGTGGCAGCCTTGATACGTCGCATAGCCTCGGCTTCAAATTGCTCTGCAGCGAGCTCCAGTGTGAGCTCTCTGAGATTTGCACCGAAGTCATGGAATCCCAGCCGCTCTCCATGATTTGTCAGTAGCAAGTTCCGGAAATTATCCTGGATCTGATTAGCAAGACTAAAGTGCATTGTGAAAACGCCGTCAGACTTTTGGCCCAGGGACAGGGGTGTCTTGATCCCGACAGGAATCTCATTGGGTGTCGTCTGGAACTTTCTGTCAGTAGAGAGTTCGCCTACACTTTTGAAGCTAACGGGCACTCAGACTCCTTGCGGTCATCGGTAAGTATCCCAAAGCTTGATCTCAGGAGATACTGCCTGTGCCCTTGCCTTCAACAGTTGCTCCGTCAGTCGTCACAGCATCGATAGTTGTTGACACCGTGCCCGTCTTGACAAACGAACTAATGGCTGTTGAAAGCTTCTCAGAAAGCTTTTGCATTGTGGCTTCTGCATCTGATCGCGCTTCTTCGGGAAGATCACCGCTGATCATGCTCTCGAAGGCGCTGTAGATGTCAGCTTGAAGGGCTTCCTTGTTAAGCGTTCCCATGTCATTCTCCGAAAATTCGAGTTGATGCAGCGTTGTCGAGCTTAGCCTTCAGCACTGCGAGATCTTTGATTGCTGATGCGACACCGCCGTCGTTGGCAAGTGCCGCTGTCAAAGATGGGCTTGGACCACCCGTCGTGGGTGGATCTGGAATTGGGAATGTTGCTGTGAATACTGCCATCAAAGAGTTCACGATTCCGATGAACTCTTCCATTTGGGACTTGTACTCACTGAACTTGATGTAAGGCTCTGAGCCCGATTCTCCAGGACCCGACCCGCCAGGTCGACCAATGTAAATTACACTTCCGTCGATTTGAACTGTCCCGTCTGGAAGCATCAAGAAGGCTGCTAAATCTTCGCCGTTCTTGCCTTCCTTGATGATTCGAACGCTGCCATTGATATCATTGGCTTCGTCCTTTCTCGCGATGATGCGAATCTCATCAGACTTGACAATGACGAACGGGACACCAGACTTTGCATCTGCCTTGGCCTTGAAGGCGTCTGGATAATTCCCTTCAAGTCCAAAGTTCGCATCTCCATCAGTTTTCATGCTCACGAGAACACGAGAAGCATCGTTGATGAAGTCAGGATCACCCTCAGTAGAACTCTCTTCGGCACCAGACGCAGCTGGATTCTTATCAGTCTCCAGATTGCCTCGAGAATTCTCGATAACACGAGCAGCTGTTAGCTCAGGGTCTTCTCCGGCCCCTGGAGCGAATCGTCCGCGGCCGGCGACCATATCGATTGCGCCAGCTGCCGTTTTCTGTTCATCGTCTGTCTTCGTGGCACCAGCTGTTCTGTCCTCACCAAGAACAATGAGCGCATTGTTTGAGCCCTGAAGAACTGTGTCGCCGGGACGCTTTGTATACCGTGGAACTGCTTCGGGAGTGAAAGACTTATGCGAAGCCGACTCGTCGACGATCTTCTCATAGTCGTCGGCACCGTAAAGTGTTCGAGATGCTGCCGTCCCGCCACCATTGGGAAATCCTGGCGTTGCGTCTGTCCCGCCGGCAGCCTTCTCGCTCGTTGACAAATTACCAGACTTGTCGAACTTTCTGTCTGAGTGCGTGTAGTTGAGATCGTCAACGTGATCAGGCTCAGAGATTCTCCACAGCCAATATCCCAGACGAGTAGACACACCAGCGTTCTCGAACATCACCCAAACATGCTCACCAGCCTTAGCTGGAAGGCTAAAGTACGGAGGCGTGAACGGGTAGCAAACGATAGGTGAGCTATTCTTTCGATCTCGAGCATTAGAGACGATACGAACGATTGTGCTATTGCGAGGCACATTCGTCAAGAACTCGGGATTGACAACTGACAGTTTAAGTGCAGCTAGTCTATCGTCGTCGATAGCAGAAAGGTCATTCAAGACCTCAACTACTACTGCTCGATAAAAAGACGCAGGCGGAGCGGACCTGCGAAGATCCTTGATCTCCTGGTCAAAACCCGTTGCTGGATGAAGAATCCGGCGACGAGAGTCTGTTCCTCGCTTGCTAGTACTCATTACTTCTTCTCAAGCTGTGCCCAAATCTCATCCTCACTAACAGATTCACTCTCTTCCTGCGCCTTCTGGATCAGTTCAGCCAGCTTGAGAATTTGGTCATTTGCCTTCGACATTCTCTCAATGTACTTCGCCATGACGGGTCCGTTGAGATGGTGCTCTGCTGTGTTACCCTTGATTCCGCCAATGAGCTCAAAGAGGAGAGCATAAGAATTTCGTCGATCCTGGAGTGCGTTCTCGTAGATGTGAAGCCACAAAATCTTCTTCTTGTCTTCGAGGGTCGACATTGAGTCGAGCATCCCCTTGAACTCCTGAAGACGCTGCTCTTCTCTTTCGAGACCGGCATCGACGCCGACTCCCATTACATGTTCGACTTCAGTCTGCTCCACGAGCACCCCTTAAAAGATTCCAAAGTCGTCTGTCCTGGACAGCTCACGGTAGTGGCGACGAATCACTGACATAGCAATGGACAGCTTCTTGGGAGTCAAGCCAGAGATTTCTCTCAGGTACACGAAGATGGCACGCTTATTGAGGAAGTCGAGGTCATCTACGCGGTCAAAGATCTCAAGGATCGAATCGATGCACTTGAGCTCGTTTTCCTTTGTGACGCGAGTTCGAATCTCCTTGAGGAGAATCTGAATCTCGGCAGGTCGGTGGGCTGCCATCATGATTTCGTCGGGAGCTGGCATGACCTTGTGGCTCTCGACCATCTTCTTCTCAGCGTAGTTGAGCGACGCATCGTCGTCCAAGCTGATGTGACGAAAGAAGTTCTTCTTTCTCTTCTTCGTCTGGATGATGAGATAATGCTTGGCTACGACATTGTAGTACGAGAAAGCCTTTGTCCCTCGAGAGGGATCCCACTTCCTGAGCGCTTCGTACAGGTGCGTGATGCAGTCATTCTTGAGGGACTCAAAATCTGTACCCTTCGCAAAGCCGTGCATGAAAATGAGATTCTCAGTTAGCTTTGTGAATGCCGGCAAGATCTCAATGTTGTACAGCTTCTCCTTCTGTGCACGATCATCAGTGTTCTGCCAAGCGACGATAGCGTCTTGCGTGCCCTGATGGAAGTAGAGATTCTTCTTGGCTCCCTTCTTCTTCCTGACACGGCGGCGCTTCTTGACGATTGCCATTATGCCTCCCTTTCATCAGAGTCGATTGCATTAGTATCTATCGACGCGAGTGTATTGGCGACGAAGAGAACAGCTTCTCTTGACGCCTGAATCGTTCCTACGGCCTGGCGAACTTCAGGACTGTCAAAGAAGATCTCTTTTTCAGTCAGCTTCGACAGCTCGTTGTACGATATGTCAAGCACATCAAGTGACTCTTCAACAGAGTCTTCGACGTACAAAATGATCTGCGCAAATCGCCAGTTATAGCGAACTGAAATGATCAATGCAATGGCAAGAAGAGCTGATGTGCCTCCAAAAAACATTGCGAGCATTACAGGAGTTGTCATCAGACGTACCTCCCGAGGGCCTCAGTATAGAGCTGATTAATGGCACTCTGTGAAAAAGTCTCACGAATCACCGGCCCAGAGTCTGTTGCCCACTTCTGTGGGATTGAGGGCTTATCGCGAAACTTCTGAAGCTTCTTCTTGGCATCGGCTTCGACCGGCTGCGCCCACTTGGCACCCTTGACAAAGATGGTATTGTCCACTCGAGACGCCGGAATCTCGCTCAAAATGTAGTCAACGGGAATGAATCTTCCCTTACTGAGAAAGTCAAGATGACCCGACCAATTTGTAGCAATGACAGGCAAGTCTGATGCCGCTGCCTCAAGAATCGGAAGACCCCAACCTTCGCCTCGTGTAAAGGTGACAAGAGCTTTGACAGATGGATGTCGATAAAGCGAAGCCATCTCCTCGGCCTTCATCTCACCATGAAGCATGTAGATTCGAGGAAAAGGTCCCTTGCGAACTTGCTGAATTGCCGCTGAGAGAGACCGTCGGGTTGTATGCTTATCGATGGCTGTGCTTCTGGCACTGTTCGTCTTGATAACGATCCCGACGTTAGGATCATCCTTGAACTGCTCACACATCCACTTCAAAGCAAAGAATGTGTTCTTTCGGTCGGTATCGGGACTGTTTCCCGTGATTTGCCCGACCATTAGAAAGTTGAAGTCAGTCTCGACCTCAATCGGAAGAACGGGAAGCTCTGGCTCCAGGACTTCGCTAATGAACGCTTCAGGAACCACGTAGAGGGGAACTGTTACTTTTCCCGACTTCTCAATGACGCTGCGTGTGAACTCTGACGGAACCACAATGGCCGACATCCGATTGGCTGCCTGAATCCATGTTGGGTTACAAATATCTGTCTCAACCCACGCACTGAACCCGATATTCACCTTCGCCAGCGAAGGATCCCACTCATTGGGAAGCTGGACTTGAATGCTGACATCGGCCTTAGTCTGAATCTCCTCGGGAGCACGAGAATGTGACATGATCTTTCCGATCAATCCATTCTCCATGTCAGGATTGACCATCCAGGACGTGTTACCCCAGGAGACAACCTGCGTGATTAATGCAATGTCCTGCTCCAAAAGCCAGCGAAAGACCTGTCGAGAGTGAACACCGTATCCGCTTAGGGACAAGAGAGGTGCTCGTAGAATTACTGTCTTCATTAGAAATGCCTCACAGGGTCTCGCATGTCCACCGAGTCTTGCCCGAATGGAAGCGTGCTAGTGTCTCATTGAGAGAATCGTGCCAGTCGTCAATGGTCTTCTGTAGTGTAAACTCAGACATGACGTAGTCACGTGCCTTTTGACCTAGTGCCTTGCGAGCATCAGGTCCCATCTCATACATCGTCAGGTATGCTTGTGCGATAGTCTCGATGGAGACGTAATCTTCGTAGATGTACGGAACTTGCTGACTTCCTACGATTGTCTGTAGCTCAACGTCAAGGCCGATTCCATTCTCAGTCCCGTCACGATGATCAACAACTTGACGAGTCATACCGCCGGTCTTGGTGCAGACAATAGGAACACCACACTGCATCGCTTCAAGCGTTCCCAGGCCGAAACCCTCAGCGAAGCTGATGTTTGTGTAAATGTCGGCCAGATTATGGAGAACATTGATCTGTTCGAACTGGAGCCTGTCACGTGAGAAGTAGACATTGTTGATGATGCCCAGGTTCTCAGTCGTGACAAAAAGGTTGGGCCCTTCTCTATCGAGTGGATCTGTGTGCATCAGAAGTGTTGCCTTCTGATGGCCATGCTTCTCCTCTAGAAGCTCCAGGAACCTTGCCCAAGCCGCTAGCAGATCATTGGGCCGCTTTCGCTTCGCGTTCCGGTTGATCCAAAAAGCAACGAAATGATCTTCGCGCTCGGCTCCAAGGACTGCTCGTCGCTGTCGCTTAATCTCTTCGTCAGGAAGCGGAAAATAGATCTCTGAGGGCAATGCGTGCGGGATGAACCGCGTCTTTTCGGGAAAGCCCTCTGAGCACATCTCGTATGTGAGATGCGAATGACAATTGATTGCGTCAGTCGATTCGTAAAGTGGGTAGTTGTACTTGGGAATCGGGTAGTTGTCCCAAACGTGCCACCAAACGATAGGACAAACCTGGTGGACTTCATCTTCCATCTCAAACAGCCAGATGAAGAACCGCGGATCTGTGAAAATGAACAATACATCGGGCTTCTCTTGAGCGAGAAGCATTCGCATCATGTCACGATTCCCAAACCCGTCAATGGGCTTGATGATAAAGTCTGGATTGACCTGGACGACGTTATAGTCCGCGTGCTTGATGGCAGCACCAAGTTGACGGACTGTCCACTCTCCCTTCTCAATCAAACCGTTGATCAAGTGTCTCGACTGGACCCCCACTCCCGATGTGGAAAGTGCGTGGTCGGAGATCATCAAGATCTTCTTCTTAGCGTCTGGCATTCACGTCCCTACGGGTTGCAGTGTCTCTTAGTTTCATCTTACTCGACACCGGGTGGACGTTAATGTGTCAGAGATTAAGCTTGCACTTGTCAGTTCCCTTGAACTCGCAGAAGGTGCACTCATAGCGATTCTTGAGTGTTCTCTCTGACTCGACCATCTTAATCATGCTGCGCAGCCACTTGAGAGCACGAGCAACTGTCTTAGGGCCGGCGGAGACTGTAAAGAGACCAATTCTGCTTGTCTTCTTTTTAACGTCACGCCTGAGAATGACGTAGCCGCATCGAGCATCTCGAAGCGGAATGTTGTTCTTCGTGGTCCAGAAATGCTTGTAGAGCACAACCTGCATTGTCATGAAGAAGTCGGTGCGCTTTCGCTTATCCCAGCCTCGAGCGCCTGAGGTCTTCCAGTCAAGGATCCAGTAGATGTACTTGCCCTTCTTGTTCTTGACCTTGATGATGGCGTCGATGTATCCTCTGAATCTGAGCGGGAGGCCATCCATCTCTTCATTCAGCTCGGCTTCGGCTTCTACGAACTCCCATCCCGGGAATTCATTGTCGAGCCAATCCGGAATGACTGCGAGGATTTCACGACAATTGTCGAGCCAGCTCTCTAGCTCAGGATCCGCGTAAGACGGCCAATCGTCGGGCCACTTAGAGTAGACTCTCTTCTTAAGAGTGACATCAGGGAATTGACGCTCCTCTTCGGGGATATCTGGATAACCTCTCTCGACCCAGATGTCCTTGATTTTTTGGGCTGCGCCATCGACGTCCATCACCCCGGTGCGAAGATACCCTTCTGCAGTGTCGTGAATGATGGTTCCGAAGTCTGTATAGATGGTGTCACCGAACTCTCGTAGATCAAGGACATAGAGAAGCCAATGTCTCCAGGAACACTTGGCCCATGTCTTGAGTTCAGAGAACGACATGTGTTCTCGATTTGTCGGGTAAGTATTCACATCAACATCATACAGCGTGATGTGTCGATGTTCTGCTTACTTTCGCTAGACTAAGTCGCTCTGCTTGAGAAGCGTGTAAGTGAAGCCATTTCCGTACTTCTTCGCTGAGTCTGCGCAGAGACCCATGAACTCGTCAAATTCGCCAGCATTCTTGAAGACCTGACATCCTGCGGACCACTTTCCGACAGACGAACTTTCGCCGCTCTTTCGCGAGCGGTGAATGTTGATGCCATAATAGCCTTCGTACTCGGTACCTTCTCCCCAATCAAGAACCAAATCCTTGTCCGCGTCACGCCAGACCTTTACTGCTCCCTTGTGCTGAACGAGCGCAGCATAGCCCTTATGCTTCCCGATCGTGTAAGTAGTGCGATACTGATCTGGTACAAGAATTGCAGTGCCAGTGACCTTCAGCGGGTTTCTGAGGTAGTAGCTGCCCGGATCAGTTGTGATCCGGTAGCTGTACACTTCCCATTCCTTACGAGTGTTTCGCTGCAGGACAAGGAGCATGTCGTCAAACTTACCGGGACGCGTGCTTGATCCGCGAACACCGACGATGTTCATGTTGGCGGGACGACCATCATCAAAGAAAACGTAGTTCTTTGACTTTAGAGCAGCCTTAACTTGAGCGACTAGAATTTCGGCGTGAAGCCCGATGATCTTCATGGGTTCTCCTGTATGCTCTAGTAACTATCTGCTTCAACTAGAAGCATTACTCGGCTGAGACTGCTCGACCGATTTGGCCCTCCCAATCACGATTATCACGGACTTCATCATTCTTGTCCCAAACGCCCTGCAGTACTATGGGTTCAACTCCCACTTGTCGAGCGACGAACATGATTGCATTGAGGTCTTTCGGAAAACAATTGTGATGAACAAGACCTGTTCCATCAATGACGAACAAATCATCGCCATAATCAGGCGATGATTTAAGATGGAGATTATAAACCTTTCCACTGAATGTCGTTTGATTGATTTTCTTGATCTTCACTGTCCTAGTCATTCAAGATTCTCCGTTGTCTTAACTCATCACCAAAAATGATCCGGATTGTAATGTCTGGATGCTGCTCACGCAAGAGTTCAAACTTCTTTTTCTGTGACTTGAAATGATATCGATTCTTGATGTCAATATACATGTCCTCGTCGATCAAGTAAAAGTCTGGATAGTAGCTTCTCTCGTTTCCATCGATAATGTAGGGAATACGACCTCTATGTGCTACAAACCTAATCTCTTCGCGAATGAGATACTCAGCGTATGCCCTCTCCCATGTTCCCTGGACTTTGATTGATGTTCCATCAGGGTGCTCTAGGGTAAACCACTTGCATCGACCCACAGAAGCCCCGTCATACTTCCCTTCTTTCCAGGCCTTGCTCACAGCATCTGCTACTGCTTGTCTATTTTCGGGATTGCTAAAGTATTCTACTCTGGCTTTTGATACTCGCTGACGAGCTTCAGGTTGTTTCATCCCGTTTTTGTCGCCTCGATTGATTCCAGCCTTTGACAGCCTCTGCATATCGGCCCAGTCAGGATTTTCGTACTTCGCACTAATCGATTCTGACATTCGCTCTTTGTATGCAGATCTGTTATTCAAGATTTTTCGCCAACACTTCGGGCAATAATCTTTGTCGTAAAGAGGACTTGATTCCATTTTGATCTGAGACTGGTTGATTCTCGTGAATTTTGTCGAGCACTGATCGCAAATAAGATGAACAACAGATTTCGTTGTTACTCTGCCGTCTCTGCCCAATTTATCGTAGCTAATCTTCATCAAGATTCCAGGGTCAGTGGTTCCTGATTAACTATGGACCTGGGTCAAAAAACTCATCTGAGATATAGAGTTCGTCATCCATTGAGATGTCTTTTGCCATAACGATTGACATTTCTCCGTTTCTCTTGACGGGAAGAAGATGCTCTGGTGTACACTCGAAAGTTCGCTCTTTTCCGTGCGAGTCGAAAACGAACTCAATCATTGGGCCGTTGTATTCTCGACATTCGACACCCTCTACAGCTTTGGAACCTCTACTAGAGAGAGTTGAATCGTAACTTCCCAGGTAGCCTGCCATGACGATACTTCCAGGGCTTTTGTACGATGCATGAATCTCAGCAGTTGTCCGAACATCCTTAATTGGAGACCAGGGCCCAGACAAGTCATCATCGACTTTGACAAGTCGATCTCCCTTGACACAATGACCACCGAAGCCGTAGCTTCCGTCGGGGCCTGGGACCGATAGATGCGTCTTTCCGATACGAGGATCATGGAGACCGTACTCGAGCACCTTATCGTAGTCGATGTCCAGACCGTTACAGATCTGGAACATCTCATTAGCGAAGCTCACCTTCGTGGCCAGTAGCGCATTGGTAAAGTACTTGACGGTCTCGGCGATGGTAGACGATGTCTTAATGATCTTGACAGCTGGAAAGGCCTGCCGAAAGATATTCTTTACCGTCGTCGATGCTGGCCGAGGACCACCCACCACAATACGAGTCTGATCTCGCATATCGTTCACCGGATTGGCTTCAGTGAGGAACTCGGGGTTAAAGACGATAGTAAGACCCGAGTCTCTATACTCAGCATTCCAAGATTCTGTCGAGCCAGGTGGAATAGTTGACTTGACGACAGCGATTCGCTTGCCAGGCATACTAGCAAGCTCGTCAAGAACACCAGTAACAATGGAGAGATCAGCCTCTCCTGACTTGCGCATCGGAGTAGGAAGACAGACGAAGATAACCGGCACCGTGTTCTTTTCAGCTACACAGCCGACCATCTCTTCTAGCGATTCCCGAGGTAAAGTGTCAGGCACTGCTACCCCAGCTTTGTCGTAGGTGTACACCTTGAATCCCTGTTCGGCAAACACCTGGGCGAGGCTACCTCCTACGAATCCCTGTCCGACAACTCCGATGCTAGGCTTGTCATGTACTCGAGTCATTGTCTTCCTTTTGTGTCACCAGCAATCCCAGCTCAGGGAACCACAAGTGATCAATCTCAGTTCTAAGAAAGCATTCAACTGCGTGCTCTACTGTCTCGCAGATAGGCTCACGATCGTTAAAGCTGGTGTTGAGGAGAATGGGAACACCCGTCTTCTCAAAGAAAGCTGCAAGGAGGCTGTAGTATGTCGGGTTGTCTGCCTCCCGAACAGTCTGAAGACGAGCTGTGCCATCGAGATGAACTACTGCCGGAACTTGATCAACTACGTCAGGCTTGAACTTGATAACGTGGCTCATGTAAGGACTTTCGATGTCCTTCTCAAACCACTCAGCTACATGCTCCCGCATGATAGACGGTGCAAACGGGCGATACCACTGACGATGCTTGACCTTCTGATTGATGAGGTCCTTCATGTCAGGAGACCGAGGGTCTGCCAAAATGCTTCTGTTTCCGAGTGCTCTTCGACCGGACTCTGACTGCCCGTGAAAGATTGCCACGATCTTCTGATCGATAAGCAAATCTACAACTTCACTCTCTGAGATTTTCTCTGTTGTCACCTTCGATGCAAGGAATGGCAACAGTTCTTGTTCGAGCTGCTCGACTGAGCGCGGCTCGCCCAGATAGGGAGACATATTGGCTGCCCACTCGACACGAGGGTTGCCCTCAATGCAGTGGTAGGTGTACTGGGCTGCGCCGATAGAGAGTCCACCATCGTACGGGACAGGCGGTACGAAAATCGTCTCAACAGTAGGGAACCAATCTAGAGCCTTTCCCATTGCTACTGAATTTAGTGAGACTCCACCTGCCACGCAAATATGCTTGACATCCGGGAATGCAGCGAGTCCTGCGGCAAAGATAGCCTTGATCATGTCTTCAGTGGCTGCCTGAAGTCCTGCGGCAAGATCATACTTCGTCTGATCGTCGGTGTCGGCTAGATCGGTGTATGGTCCCAAGTAATCGTGGCGAGGATCGTTTCCAGTATAAGCACCGACAGGCTGGTCCTTTGGCTTAACAGACGCGGGAAGAATGTCAGTAGTGAGCATCTTAGCAAAATCGTCGTAGAACCGCTCACGATCACCCATAGCAGCCATTGCCATAACTGAGCCTGCCTGGTGTCCTCGAGGCCATCCGTTTTGCAGACGAAAGATGTATCGAGTAACTCGAGTCCAGAGACCGCCGATGTTCATCTCGTGTGAAGGCCAATACTTGATGGGACGAATCTTTGTGCCCTCGCCCAGCCAGACTGTGGTCGCCGTCTCAGCACCCTCAGATGTCTCGACTCCACCTCCATCGAGAGTGAAGATGAGCGCCTTGTCAGCGTGTGAGCTGTAGAAAGCATGTGCTGCGTGAGCACAGTGATGACCAATCCACTGAACGCTGCGGTCACCCAGGAAGTCCGTGGGAGTTCTTTCTAGCAAAGACCTAGGGAAACATGAAGCGAGTTCTTCAATGTCTTCTGGGTCACCCAGCACATCTAGAAAGAATCCTGCAGAGTCTCCCTTGGGCTCCTTTTCGCGAATGTATCTCTCCAGCTCAGCATGGATAGTCGGGATTCCATCCTCAAGCACACAAAAAGAGCAGTCGTGCCCTGACCAAAGTCCGGCAATCTTCTTCATGAATTCATCCATTCCAGGAGTTCTGGATCATCTGGGATTTTGATGTCAGGGATTGGCGAAAGAGTCTTGCCAAGAGTGACGTAATCGCTAGCCTGAGCTGTTTCGGGTCGAATGGGATTCTTCAACCAATGTCCATTGTCATCGATGTACTTCGGGAATCCCACGGGCTGAACCATTTCCTCGATTCCCACTGGGTACTTACGCCCAGCACACTGCTGTGTGGCGTGAGAGAATTCGATCATCTCATAGTAGCGATAATCGTCTTCCTTGGGTGCCCAGTAATCGCCGTAACGGCGATTCTGTCGAACGCGAGCATTCGTGCCTCGAGCGTCCGTGTAGATAGCAATCGCCGGAGGAATGATCGGTGTTACACAACGCCAAGGGAGCTCACCACTTTTCGCGAGAGCTTGAACCTTCTTGAGCATTGCCGTTTCAGAGTCATCGCCACCCTCATGACTGAGGTTCTTGATGTGCCACGGGTAGATAGCATCGATGACAGCCCTTGGGTAGAAGACGTCAGCTGCGCCTGCTACGGGGTCTCGGGACACATCTACGACGAACTGGTAGTCGGTCTCGTATTCTTCATTCATGGCGAACTGGTTACCGCTATTTGTGACAGTTCGCTGAGCATCTAGCAGAATGCATCCGACGAGATTCTCGTGGGCTTCGGCGTACTTGACATACTCTGCAAGCCAGCCCGTCTTAAGCACAAACTGCATGTCACCCTGAAGCGGGACGACGAAGTCTCCCTTGGCGAGTTCGCAAATAGTGTTGAGCCCCATAGCGAACTCATTGGAGGGATCACGTGCCGGTCGTCGGATGACCGTAAAGCCTCGGCTCTCGAGAGTAGCGAGATAATCTTCTGTTCCTTCCTCAACTGACGCGTTATCGATGACGATAAGCTCCTTGTCAGGGAAGTCTTCAGTAGAGATCAACAGGGATTCAATACAGCTCCGCAGGTAGAAGAGTCGGTTGCAGTTGACGAATCCGAATGTGACCTTAGGGCTGCTCATGCTGATTCCTGATGTGCTGATACCATCTCTGTGATCATATCACGCAAATCAAACTGCGGTTCCCAATCTGGAAAGTGACTTCTAAACTTGGTCATGTCTGAGATGTACCACTTGTGATCACCCTTTCGAGCCTCGTCAGAGAGAGTGTACTGCAGACGCTTACCCGAAATCTCCTCAATGAGATCAATGACCTCAAGAATTGAGGCACTATTCTTTCGTTCGCCGCCGATGTTGTAGACTTCGCCCGGTCGTGGGTTTTGAATGTAGGCTTCGAATGCGGAGACGACATCCTTGCTATGAATCTGGTCTCGGACCTGCTTTCCCTTGTAGCCGAAAATAGTGTAAGGACGATCTGTCAGTGCACACTTGACGATGTAAGAAAGAAATCCATGCAGTTCGACGCCCGCATGAGTAGGACCCGTCAAACAGCCGCCTCTGAAGACTCCTACATTGAGCCCGAAATAGCGGCCGTACTCTTGTGCCATGATATCGGCGGAAAGCTTAGAGGCACCGAAGAGAGAGTGTAAACACTGGTCAATTGCAAAGTCTTCATTGATCCCATCGAACCACAGACCGATTGGTAATTCATCGCCAATATCCGGGTACATGTTAGGCTCCCATCTAGTGCCCCAATCGACAAACTTAAGATGGTTTGGGCCGTCGCCATAAACCTTGTTGGTGCTCACATGAACAAACGAAGACTTCTCTGGAGTGTACAGGCGAAACGACTCGAGCAAGTTAACTGTACCGACTGCATTGATGTCGAAATCTCCAAACGGAATGTCAGCTGCCTTGTCATGAGAAGGCTGCGCTGCGCAATGGATGATTGCCTCAGGTCGAATCTGGCACATGAGTAAGCTGACTCGAACTCTCTCTCGAATGTCAACGTAGTGATGAGAGTAGTTCTTGTGGGATTCTAGCGAAGAGATCCCACCGGAAACATCGGCTTCCTTGCCAAAGAGACACATTCTCGTGTTGTTGTCAATTCCGTGGACTTCCCAGCCTTGTGCAAGAAAATGGCGGGCGGCTTCACCGCCAATCAGGCCGCCAGTCCCTGTGATAAGAATCGTCTTCATGATGAAGCCTTGTTGAACTGTTCAGTGACCATCTCATGGATCATCTCTTCAAACGAAGTCTCTGGTTCCCACCCGAGAATACGCTTAGCCTTCGAGGCGTCTCCCATGAGAGTATGGACCTCAGCAGGTCGAAAGAACTTTGGATTGACCTGCACGAAGTCGTCAGGGTTGAGATTGACAAGCGGATGACTAAACGCCGCGGCAAGGAGATCACGAATTGAATGACTCTTGCCAGTTGCCAAGACAAAATCGTCCGGCTCAGTGTGTTGGAGCATGGCGTGCATACCGCGAACATAGTCTCGGGCATGTCCCCAATCTCTCCGGGCATCGAGGTTTCCGAGCTCTAGTACACTCTGATCACCAAGAGCAATCTTTGCTGCGGCCTTACACACCTTCTGTGTGACGAAGTTGTCACCTCGGCGCGGTGACTCATGATTGAAGAGAATCCCCGAACATGCGAACATGTTGTAACTCTCTCGGTAGACCCGAACCATGTGATGAGCGAAAAGCTTGCTCACTGCGTAAGGAGAGCGAGGGTGAAAAGGTGTAAGTTCATGCTGAGGTGACTGTTCAGCATTTCCAAAGAGTTCACTAGTCGATGCTTGGTAGAACTTCGAATAGAAATCCGACTGGCGGATAGCTTCAAGCAAATGGATGACACCCATTGCAGTGACGTCAGCTGTAAATTGCGGGTACTCAAAGGACTTGCCGACATGGGACTGGGCCGCGAGATTGTAGACCTCATGAGGCTTGATCCGGCGGATGATCCTGCTGACGGCCATTTGATCTGTAAGATCACCTTCGATGATTTCGATGTCATCAGAGAGATCTGTCAAATTAGGGCAACCGTCGCGGGTTGTACTGTATCTGACTAGACCGTAGACTTTGTAGCCTAGTCCGTGGAGATACTCAGCCAGGTAACTCCCGTCTTGCCCTCCAATACCTGTGATGAAGGCTCGCTTCTGATCACTCATTCGTCTGTAGTCTGCTGAAGAAGTTGCGGAAAGGCGTGAACCCGTCTGGTGTGAGAAGTGGTGACACTGTCAAATCTGCATGCTCAATGCAGGTTTGTGCATCAAGCGCGGTTCTTTCGACACTTGGATCAAAGAGACTCTCGGGAGCGAGAATCTGCGTTGCAAGTCCCACATCTGTTGAAATGACTGGAGTTTTAGTAGCTGCACACTCGACAATGGCTTGCGGACCACCCTCAAAGCGCGAGGCTACGATATAGAGATCGAGGCAGTTATACATCTCGTTGAGATGCTGATTCACAGGCCGATCAACATATGTGAATGGGATTCCTGCATCCTTGAGACGCTTCATGACGTACTGGCGTCGCCAAGCCCCGAGAAGAACGTGAACGTTGTCCTTGCCCTGAGCGATGAGTTCAACAGCATCACAAAACTGATCTGGCCCCTTTTCCAGTTTGGGAGAGACAAGGTCATGTCCTTCCGTGTCCCTCTGGAAGCTTCCGATGACGAAAAAGTTCTCGTCCAGGCCATACTTCAGCCTGAGTTCTGTCTTGTTCTCCATAGGGAACCAGATGTCACTGTTGACCCACGGGAGCTGGGACCAGATGGGCTTCTGTGTTCCTGCCAGCTGGCTGATCTGCTCCTTCGACTTGACAGAGGGCGCATGGTAAAAATCGACGTAGTATTCCCTTAGATCCCATTCAGCCTTGTTGAACTTCTCTGGGACGAGATGCCAAACTGTGCAGACAACCGTCTTCTCTAGGAGAATTTGGGGAGGAATCTGATTCCAGCACCAGTCTGCAAGAAGCCAGATGACGTCGGCGTCTTGAATGTTCTGTGTACTGATGTCCGAGTTTGACTCGTACCATTCCTGGACGAAGCGATCCACGATCCAGTTTTCACGTGGAGCGAGTACAAAGACCTTCATGCATCTCCTCGAAAAACGGCTTCATACTTGTCAGCGACGAGTTGAATATTGAACCGTTCAGCGTTGACCACGGGCAAAGCAGGAAGAGCAAAGCCTTCCATGTTGACCCTGGGAGGATTATCGTAGTCTGTCAGCTGGAACTTGTATTCCTGCAACTCTGGGAGAACAATTCCGTTGCCGCCTGCCACAAGCTCTTTTGTTCCGCCGTCAGCGGCACAAATGACGGGACAGCCCTGCGAGATTGCTTCGATGACCACATTTGGACAATGATCAAGCCACGCCAAATGAATCATCCAATCGGCTCGCTTAAAGAGTGCAAGACACTGCTCATGATCAAGACTTCCTAAGCAAAACTCTCCCAGGGTTCGATTAGTGAGATGTGTTGCTGGATTTGAACCAAGAATGAGCAACACATCATCGAGACCGCGGATCTGTCGATACAGTCGAATGTTCTCAGCAAGGCGCTTTTGTGGGTGCCAGTTAGCTGAGCAGATGAACATTTTCCCATTGTCAGGAAGATCCCATTCGACCTGTAGCTGGGGCTCTCGAATCTCAATGCCGTTGTGAATGACTGAGCCTTCCCGCTCTCCCCAGTGATGAAACGCCATTTGCTGATCGAATTCAGACTGAAAAATGACGTGATCACATGCGTCGAAAGTGGCTTTGATGACCTGATTCTTTGGAAGGAAATCCTCGGGCTTGAACCAGATGCCATCAAGACGCTGAATGAAACGACTGCCGGGGCGTGGCTGTGAAGCCGGCTCGATGAAAGCTAAGAAAACCTCATAGTCCTCATCAGCTGTAACAATCTTGTGTCCTCGAGAAGTCAGTTCGTTCGCAAGGCGGCCAGCAAAAGAGTTCGGTCCTGTGCGAGAAGAAAAATTGACGTTGGAAAAGTGAATCTTCACAAGGCTCTCTCAGCTACTTTCTGTCGAAGCTCGGGATCGAATCGAACGAAGACTGCTTCATAGTTGCCTCGACGAATGTGATATTCTCGCCGACATTGTGCTTTTCAAGAGCCGATTGAGCATTGCTCTTGCAACTACGAACACGCCTAGCATCAATGTCGCAAGCAGTTACTTTCGCGAATGCATCACAAATTGACAGAGTCGTGTAACCTTGATCACACCCAATCTCAAGGAAGTGAGACGCTGACTCATCGTAGTTCGCTGCTTCGGCTCGAATCTCGTCTCGCAGCTTGTTCGTAATTGAAGTACGATACGACTTCTTGCTTGGAAGATTGACGTTGCTCACTTCATCCTCTCAATGACAGTGACATATTCCTGAGCTACACGTTCGCTGCTCAGGTAGAAATGATCAATGCTGGCTCGGTAACTGTCAAGATTATTCCTCATGATCTCTAGCTGAGAGAGAAACTCTGGGAATGAAGAAAAGGAGAGTCCATGATTCTCGCAGCCCTCTACGATTCCTCCGCCGTCGGAATGATAGAGAACTGGGAGACCTGATGCTGCACCTTCAATGTGATGCATTCCGCATGGCTCAAATCGAGAAGCCGTAATGTAAATGTCGTGACCCTGGAGCTCACTAGCAAGAGCAGGACCGTGACAAGCGGGTACGAGATTCGTATTCCTGGGCGTAAAGGACTTGTTGTATCGGCCCACGTAGGTGAACTCGAAATCGTCGTGATTTTCGAGGTACTTGTCGATCTCAGTATAAAGATCGAAACCCTTCATCCAGTTGTCAGACCAGTGATGAGTAACTAGACGGAGTGGTCCAGGAGCACGTGGTCCAGTACGGTGCTGAAAGAGGGAAGCATCACACCCGTTGTAGATGACTTGTGCTTCTGAATCCGTCCATGCTCGCTTTTCAAAGTACTCACGAAGCCACGAAGAGATGAATACTGTCTTATGAGCCACAGCCTCGTTGCTTCTGTAGAGAAGTGAGTCCATGAAATCAGAACCCTTCCGCTGATCACATTCGTTGATTCGATGTAGAACGCGGCAGTTCGTTGCTGACTTTGCCTTTTGATATCTCCAGATGTCATCAACTGAGTACCCTGACGAGTCGTGCCTTGGATCGATCATGACGATGATGTCAAGCTCAGGGGGCAGGTCAAAAACAACAGTGTGACCTTCGTTTCGCAAGGCATCGACGAGAATCTTGACAAGCATGTTACCCCCACCCCAGGGCTTGTCGAGAGGCTTTCTGTTAATCGAGATTAGCATTTGATCGTCCAAAAATTAGGCTGTTGAGCTCGCTGACTCTCTCATCTGCCAGAAGCTTTCCCCATGCCGGGGGTGGCTTTCCACCGAACTTTTTCTTGACACGACGATTCCGATGCGTCAAGTCTTCAATCGAGTCAGAAAATTTCTTGCCCTTAGAGAAGCTACTTCCTCGACCAATGCCGCTCGCTGGAAACTGATTCGGGAGTTCATCGGGAGAATCAGGCAAATTGTTTTCGACCTTGACCTTCTGGATGTACAAGGGATCAGTGATGAACTTGTCGTAAAGTAAAAAGCCTGCTGGCTCCATCTCGTAAAGAGTTCCGAACTGCTTCCACAACCCTATCGAATCCCTAAGGGCTCGCTTATTGCGACCACACATGATCGACGCGCCCCAGTTGTAGGCGTCTCGAAAAATAAAGAAAATCTTGTCGAACTGATCTCCGTGATCGGCTACGAACGAAAGAACATCTCGAACAGTCCGCTCTTCAAAGGAATAGAAGTGCACATCTTCGTCGCCGTTTCCTGAGTACGTGTGAGTCTTTCCCTGGGTGACATAAGTGCCCTGGGACTTGATGACGCAGTCATTAAAGTGCTTGACAGTGCGGTAATTCTTGGCAGCCCATTCAATAAGAATGTGGTTGCCGCTTCGACGAATGCCGACGAATGCAATTCTGGGCGTGTCACTCATTCACAAATCCACGAGTCCTCAAGAACAGGGCTTCGGCCTGCTGGAACTTGGCGTCTTCAGACTCGAACGTAGCGGGCTTCATGTCAATTGTGTAGTGATACGCAACAATCGGTTCAAAATGCCAACCAGACGACTGGTAGAGAACCGGGAGATAGAGGGCCTGATCTCCGATACGCTTGAAGTACTCGCCGTCCTGATTTCGGAAGTTCGCATCGGGAATGCTCGAGGCAAGACTCTTCCGAAACGTCTTCAGATGAGATGAGACCCACGGATGACGATATGGATCTGCACCCGTTGGGAGCGGGCCTGATATGTTTTGATTCGAGAAGCTCCATCGATGTGCTGTCCAAAGAACGTCAATGGGTAGTGTCTCATATCGATGATTGATGATGGCTAGAGCATCAAGGTCAACGAGCCAATCATCACCGTCGAGACGACAAACAATGTCATCCTCTTCGCACTCCTTCAATGCTTCGACAATGTTTCTGACCTCCCACATCTTCTCAGTGTTTACTGTGAGATGGACTCTTTCCTGGAGCCCCAGAGTATTGACAAAGTTTCGGATGAGATCTGGCGTGCCGTCCGTCGACACGTCGTCACGGATGACAATCTTCCAGTTGCCGTAACTCTGTGCAAGCACAGAGAAAAGCATTTGCTGAATGGTGTCCTTCGCGTTGAAAACTGGGACAATGAAGACGAATCTGTTGCTCACGGGCTTCTCCGTTAGTAGTTTACACCGTGAGCAGCAATGTTTTAACCCTCAGCAGGCTTCCGGGCCAAATAACGCTCCACAAGGGGCCCACCCGAGTGGGTCGTCGTGCTCACGTTCAGAATCTCGAAGCCGACGGACTCGAGCATACACCGCAAATCATTCGCATGAAAAGGAAAGAGGTGTGCAAACTGAATGTACGGACCATTAGGCTCAACTGGAATTTCGACGTGGAAATACGCGTCAGCATCCATGGCTTCGTAGATCGTACTGATCGCAACTTGCGGATCTGTGAGGTGCTCAAGCATGTGATACGACACAACAACATCACAGCCACTGAGATCAAGGACATCAATGCACGAGTTGAAGTCGAATAGGCGAGCATCGTAACCAATTCGAGTAGATACTTCCACACTGAGCGGTGCGACGTCATACCCGCGAGCATGAACAGCTCCTGAATCGAGATAGTGCTTCAGAAGCTTGGGAACTCGGAAACCGAGTTCTGCAATACCGGAGATCGAGTGATTCAGTTTGTTTAGCTCTTCATCGAGCTCAACGATTCGAACAGTATCTGACTCTTTCTTCTCCGATGTCGCTGAGATTGCTCGACCCAGAACTTCTTCGACTGAGTCTCCCTTCTGAATGGGAATGCCGCGGGACTGCTGCAAGTCGATGTACTTACGCTGGTCGTTCTTCAGGCGAAGCACTGTTCTTGTCCCAAATGGATAGTCGACTTCTACACGTTCGTAGTGACTGTCTGCATTTCGAACGTCTGCCCAGTCGTCATCATTCTTGAGACCGATGAGATGTGACGCAATGGAAGTAATTTCTTCGTCATCAAGAGAGAACTGGACCTTAGCCTGCTGCGTCAAGTAATCACTCATGATCCAGGGATGACCGCGATTGACTGAGACGTGCGCCGTGGGTGAACTGAAGTCTACGGGTTCATGGAAGACCCAGCCGCCCATCTCTGTGGAGAGCCTCGCTGCCAGATTGAGAATGTTATCCTCGGTGACCTCAGACCAGGGTCGCTGGAAGAACATGTTGTTCTCGGCGTTGTCCTCTTGCGCGATGTTGTACAGGCTCTGCCAGTGTGTTGACCAATAGTCTCGATATGTCCGAATCTTTCGAGGAAGGTCGAACCAAGAGTAGTGATGAACTCCAGGAATCTGCTCAACGATCATGTTGAACCAGTTCTCGTACCCCTTTCGAGCTTCGCTGTTCCCAGCAAGTCCTGCCAGCCTGGCATTATGAACTTCCTGAGTGTAGAAGCCAATGTTCGGGATTGGCTCGTATGTTTCACTGTGAACGTAATCGCAGCCGTCCGTGCCTGGCGAGGCATAGAGGTTGCCCGTCTCGTCGGTCAGCCGGAAAGATGCGGGAATTCCATGAGTAATGTGAGGAAGGTTTCGGCTAAGCCTCCACTTCCACGGGAGAATGTCCATACGAACTTTGTCAGGACCTCCCCAATACTCAATCACGGGCAAGCAGATGATTTGTGCTGAGTTGGGAAACTCAGCAGCCATACCTCGAATCTTATCGTAGTCAGACTCGTGGACGATCTCGTCTGAATCTTGCTGCCAGCAGAACTCCTGAGTGCAGAGAGAACGAGCCTTTGCCTTCTGCAGACCATCGAAGACTGCGAAGCGAGGATGATCCCAATCTCGAGCTTCCTGGTGAATAACTAGTCGTTCGGTCTGGGAAGCGAGCTCTTCTAGCTTCTCCCAAGTGCCGTCAGTCGAACCACCGTCAACTACAACGACCTCTTCGCAGAAGCCAAGCAGAGAAGTGATCGACTGAATGAATGGGTATTCCTGCTTAAAGCAATTGTGTGTTGTCGTGTAGCCCGAGAGAGTGGCACGATAGTCCATGTCAGCTTTGATGCCGTTCCAGAAGCGCTGACGCGCCATGTACAAGTACGACTCGGTGTCCAGCATATCGTCAGCAGTAAACCAGAGTTCGTCTTTGTGCTGCACATTGTCATTCAAGTGAAGCTTGCAACCCAGCAGCTTGGCTTCAATGACCATTCGAGGGCAAGTGTCCATGCCCTGAGGGAGATAGACAAGTCCTTCGGCCTTCGCGAGAGTCTCCAAGACCAGGTCATACTCGGCTCCCCAGAGCTCAATCATCAACTCGTTGTTTTCCTGACACCAAGCCTTGGCAGCGTCGGCGCCCTTAATCCAGGAAGGACTGTTGAGGACGACCCATCCACAGCGCTCATCATTCTTGTGCTTGTCTCTCAGAAGCTTGATTGCTGCAAAAGTTGCTTCACTAAAGACTGAGGAGAGGACAGTGTTGGACTTTTCTTCTAAGAATGGGAAGAGGTTCAAGTAAGAGTTCTTCTGTCCCTCAGACATCCACCAGAGGCTTCTGGCACCATACATGAAAGCTGAGACCATCTTCCCGCTGGTCTCATTCTGACAGTCACACGGAGTAGTCGTGGCAGCCAGGTGCTTCTCAGGTGAGCGATAGCGGCAATACTTGTAGTCGTACTCGAGGATTGAGTACTTCATGTTCGCCACAATGGTCGGAATCAGCTGAGGATTGACATTGCTGAAGTTCCCAAAGACCCAAAACTTCTGGTGTCCCTCTTCAAGAAGCTCGACGGTCACATCTTTTGAGTGGAGCCTGAATATGTTGAATGGCGAAGCGTCAATGAGAGCATCTGTTGTAAGCTCAGCGCCACCCTTGTAGTCTGAGGAGAACATGTCAGCTACAAAGACAATTTGACAGTCAGTTGGAATACTAATCGCACTGATCTGATCGAAGAAACCAGACTGGCCAAATGAAGGGAAGCTCATCTCTCTCCTAAGGGATCTTAGATCGATCTTAGGATCTGATCTCTATGATCTTTAAGATCTAAGAGACTATTCCACTGATCGATCTCTAATAGATCTAATCTTAGGCAATGCCCGCCCAGGTGTATAATGAGAAAGTGATCGAGCTCGATCTTTAATGAATTCGATCAGCCGTTGTCAAAAGAGACAGCATCGTTTTTTGCGAACAGCTTAGCACTCACAAAATACGACTTTGCTGCGTGAGCTGAGTCGATCACCATTTCGCGACAAGCTCCATCAGTAGTCTTTCTGATTTGTCGCAACACACCAATTGCATTTGTCGGGTTTGATGCACCCGGGGTTCCCACAGTAGTAACACCCGTCTGGTAATACATCACTGGCATCCCCATCAAAGTCCCACTCTCAGTTGTTGACTTTGATGATCCCTCTCCGGTTGCTGTGGTGTGATCAAGATTTGTCCACTTAGTCGTCGCAGCTGGTCTAAAGCAGCCAATGACATTTCCCGTACCTGATGTTCCCGAATTCATGAAGTCATTGCCACCTGACCAGAACGTCGTAGTTATGGCAGTTCGACCTGTAGCAAACATCCCATAAATTCTACCTGGCGTGCCCTCACCATCAGAATCATCGGGTGGGTCAAAAATCGCACCTGCTCCGGCAGCATACATTGTATCTGAATCATCTTTCTGCAAGATGATGGCACAAGACTCATCCGAAGTTAGCATGAAAATTCGGCTCATTTCTGTTGCAGTAATGTCCGGAGTAAATCTCCAGTACAAACTCCACCGAGCTGCACCGTAAGCATCACCCGAGCCATGTGCGTCGACAAGCGTGCCCCCGTCTGGCGCGATGCCAATCCAGAGCTCATTTGCATTCACTGCGGTGCTGTCATGTGGCTCTTGTCGCTGAGCGGCATTAATACCTGACGCGATCAGTACTCTTAGATTTGGAGTAGCACTTCCCGCTTTGGGCCCGAGCTCTAGCTCACCAGCTGCGCTAGACTTGACCTCCCAGGTTGTGCTGTCACCCGCACAAAGCGCAATTGTATCGAGCACAGATTGAGCCGAGGCCAAAACCGCAGGAAAACGAATTTTTGTCAACTGCCAGGTTAGAGTTGGCGCTGTACTAGGCATAGCTTATCCCTGATCAAATGAAGCTGCATCATAATTGGCAGAAGTACTACCTGCTACAATGAAGCTTTTATTAGCCGAGCCGCCATCTTGAACGATGACTCTCATCTTGTTATCTGATGTCTTTCGAATCTGTCGTAGAATCCCTACAGCATTCGTCGGATTTGTTGCACCAGGCGAGCCAACCGTAGTTGCTCCAGCTTGATATACAAGTACGGGCATAGAAATTCGAGTCCCACCCTCAGTGTCAGCGTTGGCTGTGCCCTCAGTAGTGCGATCTAGAATTGTCCACTTCGTGGGTCGACTGGGCCTAAAACACCCAAGTGTATTACTCGTGCCGCCGCCCGCTGAATTCATGAAGTCATTACCGCCTGACCAGAATGTATTACTAATCAAAGTTCGACCCGTGCTAAGCATGCCATAAACTCTTCCTGGAGTCCCACCCTCTCCATCTGAGTCTGTCGGAGGATCAATATAAGCACCGGCAAGCCCACCGTACCAGTCTTCAGGCGCTGCTTCATTGAGCCAGAAGGAGAATACTTCATCAGAGACTAGACAGAAAACATTGTCTGCATCAGCTCCAGCAGTAATCAATCCTGAGCATCTCCAGTACAAACTCCATCGAGCTACACCGTAGGGATCACTCGCCCCGAACGGGTCTCCTAATGTACCACCGTCCGGAGCGATCCCCATCCAGAGCTCGCCCGCGTTGACAGCAGTAGCGTCATGTGGCTCTTGGCGTTGAGCAGAATTAATACCAAACGCAATGAGAATGCGAAAATTGGGAATAGCTGAACCGGCAGTTGGTCCGATTTCAAGGTAGCCAGCTGCACTTGACTTGACTTCCCACCCGGTCGCGTCACCAACTGACAGTGCCAGTGTGTCAAGTACAGACTGAGCGTCGGTGGGGTCAACGGGCGTACGCAATGCTGTCATTGACCAGGTGAGTGTAGGTGCTGTACTAGGCATTAGGGTCCCGTGTTAGTCGCACCAGTTACTTCGAAAATCTTCTTAACGTAGCCGGCATCAGTAGTAGGTTGAACATGAGCAACAGCATGTTGTGTTACACCTTTGACAGCTTCTGAGGCATTTGAAGCAGCAGGCGCAACATTTGCAGCTCGAGCCGCAGCTGGGCTTGGATAGACTGGCATTATGGTGTCACCTCTTCAGCAAAAATTGACAAGAATGTCCCTGTTCCGTTGAACGTAGCGTCTGATGACGAAAGAACTACAACCATCTCAGCAAACGGATCGAAGCTTTTGTAATCAGACGAAGCTGTCAACGCCAGCCCAGTGATTGTCCCGTCCGCAAGTGTATTCATGTCAAATGTTGCTGCGGCTAAGACAGAATCAAGGTTGTTTCGAACACTTAGCGTGTAGAGACCATTCGTATTTGCCAAAGCCATCATGGCTTGAATTGATGTAATGCTACAAGAGACTGGGTACCACATCGAGTACTGAATCTCATTCCCACCCTGGTCAGTACCTTCGGGCCAATCCATGTGCTTTTGAAATGCTCTTGGAAGTGACAGTGGAAGATCAGTTCCGTCGCTCTGTCTAAAGTACGGCGTTGTCGGATCCGAGCTTGAAACCCAAAAGATTCCGACCCCGGCATTTGATCCCGTGACAACAGCCGAAGCTCCGCCAACCAGTGCAACTGCTGCTCCAGCGGTCGTGACGTCAACTGTCTTTCCAGCAACGACAATGTTAGCATTGGCACCAGAGACGGGCACGATAGTCTCTGTTGTAATCGGATCAGCGCGAAAATTTGCCATTACTTTCTCCCAATAGCCTGCACAAGGACATCACCCGTCCAGCCCGAGCTAATGTGAACTGTGACACCTGTGCGAGTTACGCCGGACGTCCAAACATTTACGGATCCCTTTGCGCACGCAGTCACTTGAGGTGCCGATGCGAAAGCATCAGCAAATGTTACTAGCAATTGATTCTCGCCTGAAAATGAAACAACCTGAGAGTCAAACTGCGCTTGATCTAGCACAAGAGCAGGCATTAGCTCACCTGGATTGCGTGAAAGTGAATAGTGCCAGTGAATGCGGCACTCGTCTTAAAAGTCACTGCTGTCGTTGAAACAGCAGAAATGAAGACATTGATGTTCGCCTGATCATTGCTCTCAGAGTCTACAGAGATAGCAGTGACAATGGGGACTGCTGTAAAAGTCTCAGCGAAGTTCACAGCCAATGTATCTTGTCCGTCAAAAACAGCAGTGCCAACTTCAATCTTGAAGTCTTCAGCACTCGGGACAATAGACAAGCGCTCCCGCTTCCGGTTGTAAGGGTAAACCTTGCGGAATCGGTTGAGGTCACGCTTGTTGAAGGTAGAGCTAGCCATGGTATCCTGCCTGTCTAACTATCGATGAGTCTTAGACTACCCTCTAACTATCACCCCTCTTACGCTAGAGAATGCGAGATGCGAGAGTCGCAAGATCAGATCTCTCACCCTTGGGCAGTCTGATATGTCCCGATTCCCATTCATCCTTGAATCGCTCAACGACGATAGACAACCCATTCGAGCGCGAGTCGATGTACGGCGTGTCAACCTGATCCGTGTCTCCAAGAAGAACGAGCTTGCTGTTCTTGCCGACACGAGTGATGACAGTCTTGAGTTCGTGAATAGTTGCATTCTGAGCTTCGTCGACGATCATGAAGCAGTCATTGAATGTTCGCCCACGAATGAAAGACAGTGGCGCAACTTCGATTTGACCCTTGTTCATCATCATCTCGAACAAGCTGGTGTCCCCGGCTCCGTCTCTAAAATTATCAGCAATCGGTGTAAGCCACGGCGCCATCTTCTCCTTAATGTCGCCAGGAAGAAATCCGAGATCTCGGCCAACGGGCACAACTGGTCGCGAGATTACGACGCGACTAAATTCGCCCCGCCCAAGACCATTTAGTGCTGCCATCAGCGTGAGGAATGTCTTTCCAGATCCCGCAATTCCCGTGAGCGTCACCAGAGGGATATCTGGATCCTCGAGGAGATGCATAGCAAAACGCTGCTCCTTGTTTCGAGGCTGGATTGGAAAGTTGCTATCTCGACGAGTGTCTGAAAGCCTGAAGAGGCCCTCAGGCTTGTGAATCGCCAGAGTTGAATGATTCGAAGCGTCTGACGACTTTACAACTACAAGCTCATTGGCCCTTAGATCAATCTCGTCGAGACCATCAACACACAGCCCATCCTTACTGTGAATCTTATCGATAGTCCTGCTCGGCAAGTAGACTGTCTGGAGTCCTGCATGCAGATCTACATCAGCTGGGACATTGTCCTTGTAGTAGTCTTCCGCCGGGATGCCCAGCGCATCGCACTTCACTCTGAAGTTGATGTCCTTCGTGACCACAACAACTGTTTGTCCAGCCGTGTGAAGTGCATGGGCGTGTCCGATAATTCTGTTGTCACCCGAAGACGAATCAAGGCCCTCAGGCACAGTCTTCCTGTCCTCTACTTCAACACGAATGATCTGCCCAGACTCTAGCTCGACACCCTCATGAAGACTACCCTTGTCGCGTAGCATGTCCAGGTATCGATTGACATATCGAGCATTTTCTCCAATGATGCCATTTCGATCCTTGAACCGATCAAGCTCATCGAGCACCACCATGGTAATGACCAGGTCATTCCCGGGAAATGAATGCACTGATTCCTTGTCATACAGGAGCACAGATGTATCGATCATGAAAGACTTACGAGAAGTCTCGGGTGAAGTAGCGATGTGGGTCTGATCAACCGTCAACGGAGTTTCTCCTTGTGTACATTGAGAACAACTGCCAGTAGATTTAGTCTATAAGGACCTTCACCAATGGCGACACATGCCTGAAAATATCGTTCAGAACACTACCTGCTTCGAGGAACATCGAGCTCGCGACCTTGAGTGTCGAAAGGAATCCTGTCGAAACTGGATGGCTTGTCCCGCGCAATTGAACTGCGCGGTTTTAGCTGCCAAACGAGAGGACACTCGAACACTACAGGAAATCGGCGACATTTTCGGTGTCACTCGCATGAGAATCTGTCAAATCGAAAAAGCAGTAATGAGGAAGATGAGAGATCAGGTCCCTGACTCTCTACCTTAGTCCTCAGCGGGCTTCTTAGCAGAAGTCTTACGAGCTGTCGTCCGCTTAGCACGGGTCGACTTCGTAGCAGGCTTCTTCGCGGCGGGCTTCTTTCGAGGAGCCCGCTTCGGCTTTTCGGGAGCAGCAACGACTTCAACAACTGCGTCTTCCTTTTCATCTTCAACAGGCTCAGCAGGAGCCTCAACCCAAGCTTCATCTACGTCAGGTGTCTTGGGATCATCAGCGAGATACTGCCCGTCTTCTTCGCGAGCTCGTACGAGCTCCACTGCCTCTTCGACGACCGACGCAGATTCAGCAGGAGTCTCAGCAACGACTGCTGGAGCCTCAACGACAGCCTCAACGACCGCAGGCGTCTTCGCCTTAGGCGTCTTCGCCTTCTTAGTGTCACCCATCAGGCGACCCTTCGAATCAAGGCGAGAATGAGCCTTCTTCGGATCAAATCCGCGCTCAAGGAAGTCTTTCAAAATATGACGTCGGCCCATTGTGCCCTCCGTGTTCATCTGTAAGTATCTTCTTTCGTCTGAACCGATTCGTTAAGGTGCCTGACAGCCCAGTGCGAACCAAGCAGAGTGAAATTAGTATGTGCAAAAGCAGGCAGAAGTGGCTCTGCCAGTACTTCTCTAGCTACTGCTAGCTTAGAAGAATTCAATCCAAGAGGAAACCCAAAGGAATTCTTCGCCAAAAGGAAACGCCTCCCCAGTTTCCCAGAGAGGCGTTTCAAATGGTGGAAACGGCGGGAGTTGAACCCGCGTCCAAAGTAATCCGCTGTTAGACCTGTACGTGCTTAGCCCCGATTCTTTCCTTCATCGTCAGTGGCTCGGTGCGGGCCCAAACGGAAGTGGCTACAAGGGATGCAGTTTTTCGTCTCTTCACTCCGCCCAGCCGAGGGACAAGATCCTAGAGACTATCCGCGTAAATTACGCCCGACATGACTACGCGAAATCGTCAATACGAACGGAGGTGGGACGAATCCCACAATACCTCAGGCCGCGAGGCGGCCTTCGGTCTCGAAGTGGCTGTTGTTGTTTGCAGCTGTGTTTTGGTTTGTTGATCACGAGAGGGAAACCATCTCTCGACACGAATCTAACCTCGACAATCACCCTGTCGAAGCCCTTACGTCCCCAGTTAAAATTTAGTCCTTAGAAGCCTTCTTCGCAGCCTTCTTGACCTTCTCCTCTTCAATGGTGCTCTTAACGAGCTCCGAGGTCCAAGTCTTCAGCTCACGCAGTCCCTTGCGGGCACGGATTCCAGCAGACACGTTGCCACGAGCGTTCTTCCGCACGTCGAGATCCAGGCTGTCAACCAGCGCACGGATCTCTTCCCACTTCTCAACGATCGATTCGGTTCCGTCACTCATGAAACACTCCTTGCGGCTATGAAGAGCGCCGCGTGCACCACTTATCTATCACTCTGAGTAGCAGATTGTAAACTCTCTGCCCTCTGGAGCGATCAACTAAGAGCATCCTTGAATGACGTCGGGAACATCTCTCGATTGCGCCCGAAGAAGTAATACCAGTCTTCGTCAAGAATGTAAGTCACGGCATGATCGTCAATCGACCGAACACTCCGACCAACACCCTGGACGATGGTCTTAGCAGTCTGAAGTCCATACCACCAGGCCCATCGATTCATCCTCTTCTTGGTCAGAGGATCGCCCAGGTAGGGATATGGAATCTTGCAAACGACCTGGAATCGAGAGGCATCTCCCTTCAGGTCAACACCCTCTGTCATTGACGGAGACAGCAGAATAGTCGGCTTCTTTGAATCCAGATGCTGCTGGAGAACATCCTCACGATTAGCGCTGTCATGCACCAGAATTCGTGAGCTTCGAATGTTCTTCTTCAGAAAGTTCGCAATGCGAAACGTGTGCGTGTGAATGATTCCCTTCTCACCCTTGTGGTGATCCATGAGCATCTTGATCGTCTCAGCCATCTTAGGGAGAGTCGTTTCAATGTTCGCCCGGCTCATCTTGCCACACGGAGCGTATAGAATGGGTCGATTCTCGATCGGGAATGGTGTTGCAATCTCCAAAGTTGCAACCTGATCAGCGGGAACACCGAGGCTCTCGCAATATGCCTTTGCATTGAGAATCGTAGCAGACATCAGCAAAACTCGATCGCCAAACCTGAAGAGATTGGACTCCGAGAAAGGTGCCACGTCAATGACCTTGAACTCAAACTTCCGCTGCGCGCGACCCTCTCCCCGGACGATGTTCATCACCCAGTTTTCCTTGTCGTACACCTTGAGAAACTTCTCGATCTTGTCATGATGGCCATTCAACAGGTCCAGCTGCCTAGCAATCGAAGTGATCTTTGAAAGCTTGTCCTTGAGGCCCTTGAACTTCTCCATGATCTTCTTGACATTCGCCAAGTGAGACCTAACCTTGGGGAAGTAGACGTCACGAATCCAAGTCACAACCTGGTGCTGTGTCCGAAGGTCACGAGGAACTGTCAGCTTGAGGACTCTCTTTGCAAAGGTCTCAGTCACAGAGACATCAATGAACTTGCTCAACTCACCTTCAATGTTGTGCGCTTCGTCAACAACAAGCAGGCGACGAGTCTTGACGCCGTTTGCAAAGTTTCCAAGAGTCATGAAGTACGGGAAATTCGTTACGGACTCTGCAGATTCTGTCCAGGCAGTTCGAGCCTGCACATAGACACATCCGCTGCCGCCGCAAGCTCGCTTGAATGGGCTGCCATCAGGCTCACCCTTGAGAAGCTGACGACTCTCAGCACAGCTGTTTCCTCGCTTTCGAGTGCACTGGTAATTGCTACTCGACTTGACAGAGCGCATCCAGCCCGTGGGCGCCCCGAAGTCCTTCACATACTGATCCTGAAGGATCTTCTGCGTCGTTAGGAACCAAGTGCCCTTGTCGACTTCTGGAGTCTCTTCCTTGTCCCGAGCAGCTGCTACTGTCATCGGGTGCGGCGGGAGCCTATGAGCATTCATGTAGCGCGAGATGGTAAGACCGATCCCGCTCTTTCCGGTGCCAGTGCCCGCTTCGATGATTACGAAGCGCTTTCCCTGGTTGTAGAATGCGTCAAGCGCAAAGTTAATCGCGCGCGTCTGCTCGTCACGCACAGATGGGTAAGGGAAAAATCCCTCAAAATCAAACTCGGCCGTCATGAAGCCCTCAGGTCAGGATGGTCGAGGCCCGGTTCTCCTGGATCAACTTCGCCGCAGCAACAATCGCTCGGGAGTCAATGTGATTTTCCAGCTCAAGCCCAAGGAGCTTGACAATCTGGACGATCTGCTTCTGGGTAACCCCGAAGTCGAGAACAGTTTGAACAATCTGGCGCGCCTGGATCATGTCCTCGGCGGCTGATTCATCGTCTGTCTGTCCGTACTTCTGAGCTTCCATTAAGCCTGGTCCTTAGCCTCCCGTCTATCTTACAACAGCGGGAGGGTCATTTACACGCGCTGAGGGCGGTATGTGATTAAAGTACTGCGTCGCGGCTAAAGGCGGAAACCCGAAAACGCTCAGGACCCAAAAATTCTAGAGTCTTGCCGCGGACCACGTTGTCATCATCTTCTCTTGACATAGTGACGACAGTTCCCCACTTTTTGTAGTCAATGATGAAAACGGCCTCTTCCCACGTTGCCAGATCAGCATTGTAGGTCTTGAAGAGTTCCGCCAAATCTTTGGGGAGAGAAAGTGCTAGCTCCGCCTGAGTGACCACAGCGCGGGAGTTCTCCTTGCTGGGCACAATCTCAGACTTGCTGATCTCAGTTACGCGGTGCACTGCCGCGCAGTTGTTACAGGCAACGAGCTTTGAGACAACTTCGTTCTCATCGTCGATCACCGAAAAGGCAACAAACTTGTGAAACACTGGTTCCTTCCGCTTCCGATACTGGGGCAGAACACAGTGACACTGGATTAGATGCTTGATGCCTTCCATGTAACTACATAGGTGTCAGCGACGGCTGGCATCTAGCCTATGTTGCTCCATCTGACGCGCGTAAGGCTTCAGAGAGCTCTGCATCTGTCGCATGGCATTTCGCCCAGCCTGATCAACAGCTGCCCGAATAATCGGATCCAGAGTCTTCAGATTGGCGGAAGCGTCCATGTCGCCTGTCAGGACCTTATTCTTGACAGCAGCTGACTGAACGTCTGCCATCACCTGGTCCTTGATCACTTCAAGCACAAGCGCAAAACTGCGCATGACATCGCCTTCAAGACTGGCCATGTTCTCTCCTTGTGGGAATGAGATCATGGTAGGCAGAGGTCGGTGGGATGTAAACTGCCCGGTTGCCAGAGACAACAAAACAACTATTTCCCACCGACCCGGTCAGTCACTAGCGAGCGTGACGGTCACCCACAGCGCTTGCTGCCCAGGGGACTGGGTCCCAAGGGCTTGAAGGCTTGATGACGCACTTGAACCCGTATGCTTCGACAATGTTCTTTACAGTCTTTGCAGACCGACCAGACTTGTGCCGAGACGACTCAGGTGAGCAGTCAACGTGAATGGTGATGTCATCAGGAATCAGGACTGGACTCCTCTTCAGAACTTCCAGTGCAACATCAATGCTCTGCTGAGCCTCGATGAAGATCTGTGCGTTCAGGTTGGGAACATCTCGCTTCCTGAGCGTGCGACGAGCCCACCAGTACATGCGGCTGTCCTCATCGAACGAAGGGCACACAGCAGTAGCGAATACACGCTTGCGAGAACCCTGTCGGTGAGAGTCAGTACCAATGACCAGGGTCATCTGGGCGGCATCCACCACTTCGTCAAAAGTGATTGGCTTGTCACCTGCGAACCAGGTCCTGTCGATTATCAGATCATCCTTCATGATGTAGTCCTCCTAGACTGGCTGAACCGCCCTCACAGGTCCAAAAGGATTGCTGCTTCTGTATTGACCAGGGAAGCTGTTGCCTCCCGACTGAATCGTACCACAGCCGCAAGGGAAATTGCAGGCCGCGGGCCAAAAAAGTCAGAATTACCTATCGCGGAGAAGAAGGACTTTCTGAAAGGTGATACCTCATCACTGTTTGCAAGAAGACTCTGAGAGTCAATTACTCCGTAAGCCACTGACGATCTAACTGATCGAAGAAGAAGATCTGTTCGTTGAGCAACGCTCTCTTTGTGAGGTCCTCCTACACGGATTCCGACTGACCGCGTAGTCAAAGAACGAATTCGCTGATCAATAATGTCTCGACGCGCATCGGGCGGAAGCTCTGATCTCCTGGAGAGTAACTCACGCAGGTGCGCAGCGATAGCCGGTGCACAATCAGAACCGCGAATGCTGGCAAAGCCACCCTGAAATCGAATCTCTGGTGCAACCACGAGTTCATCCCATGATAACTCTGAGATTAGCTGGCCTTGCAAACTTGTGACGACGTCAGAACCGAGGATGACAGCGATGTCCTTGAGTGCATTGGCCATCTCTGGATCAAAGGACACTGGGACGGGAATCACGTTCAAAGTCCCGCGCCGCCGATTCAATCCCAGTGTAGCAATAACTTCCTCAGAGAATCCGCGACAGAACAGAACACACGGCTCCTTTGACGAGTTAGCTGACTCAAGTAGCTTGTGAATCTCAGCAACGGATTCAATGATTCCGTCAATGATTGCAACTTTCACATTTGAATATTGCCACAGCTCGTCGGGCTTTACGACCTCCAGCAGTGGCGGCAGTTCAAACGTATGATCCAGCGAAAGCTCGACAGACGACCGAGGCGCCGACGTTAATTCAACAAAAATACGCCCTTCCAGGCCAGCAAGCTCCAAGGCAGTCTTGACAAGCCCCCTATCTTGCTCTTGCTCTCCGAGATTCTCCACCATCCCCAGGAGGTCTTTAAGTTCTGGCCACCTGGTTTCCACCTGGATGAGTTCTTGGATGTCTCTGGAATCATCCTGCAGCTTCTGCAAAAGCTTCTGGGAAGAGCCGCCAGCTTCTATTTCTTTAAGCAGACGAGGAGCCAGGTCAACAACGACTCGGAGGATGGCTTCTGATGATCCCGCTCCGATTCCCTCAGCTCTTGAAGCCGCATCAAGCAAAATTCGAACAACTGTGTTGCCGATTCCTTTTCCGGGTGCTGCTCGTCGAATAAGCTCAGGTACCCAACTAACAGCCCGGTCTTCATCGTCATCAGTCAGCGTCAATTGACGATGCTCAAGAAGGCGAGAAACATCGGCCAATGACCGAAGAATCTCTCGTCTATACTCTGATCCTGCTCGGACTACAGTGGGAGCGTGTTGCATACACGCATCATACCACAACAAAGTGAAGGTGGTAGGCCCAACGGGATTTGAACCCGTGCTGAAAAGTACGCCCTCTGGGATTTGAACCCAGGACTTCCATTGTATAAGAATGGCACTCTAACCACTGAGTTAAGGGCGTGTGAAACGAACTGCCTCAATCAAGATTGAATCGATGCTAGGGTTGTTCTCGATGTGCTTGATTGAAGATTGTCGAAGAATGAAAATTGGCTTGTCGACAGCACTCCACTTAGCCACATTCAGATCAGGATTTCTTTCGTATCCTTTGACCTCTATGTAGCAGTCAATCTCTGAAAGATAGAAGTCTGGAATGTACAGACGAGACTTTCCATTGAACTCGTAGGGTATTGCACTGGGATTGTTGTCCCAAACCACACCTTTTCTGTCAAGCCATTTTGCAACCAAAACTTCCCCACTTGCTGTCGAACTTTTCACCCTTGTACCAATTTCGTCGTGGCTGCTGTTGCTAGAGAAGCATACTAACATACTGCAGAGATGAGTTGCATGAAAACAAAAAAGGAGCAGCCGAAGCTGCTCCTCTCATGCCTTAGCGCTACTTGATGATCAGGAGTCGCGCCAGAGGTTATTGGCCGCGAAGGTGAGAATCTCCTCGGCACTGTCCTCGTTGTATCCGTACTCATCGATCATGGTCTTCACCATCTCGCTGTACTTCTTCTTCTGATCCTTGTCACGAGTCTTGGACTTCGTAACGATGCGAGCCATGTCCCGGATGTTAGACATCATGAAGTTCTCGATGGCCGACTGCAGAGGCTTGAAACTCTGGTAGCTGATGGTCATCTGTCGCTTGTAGAGAGTATACATGTACGACGTCACGTCCTGACGGAATCCGTCCTTTGACGAACCAGTGATGCCAATCTGCTCTTCGATCTTGACCATCAAATCCTCGTCGGGCTCACGCTCCTCCTTGGTGATGCTGTTCTTGATCGTCTTGCGATTGACGTAGGCTTCACAGTTGTCCAAGTAGCTATTGAACAGAGTCTCGGCCTGCTCCTCGTAAGCGCTGATGAAGCTCTTAGCAATCTCCTTCTCGAGGACAGTCATGTATTCGTCACGAATGTCCTTCTGGAGCATCTCGAGGTATCGCTTCCGGTCATCCTCGTTAGTCACATCTTCCTTGACACGCTGGACCAGCTCATCGAGGATTGAGATAGGCGTGACCATGTTCTTGTCGGAGTTTGCGATAGCCTCATCGATGGACTTCATGATGAAACGTGTCGAGATACCTGACATTCCCTCATCGCGTGCTTCTTCGCGGAGGTCCTTGATGTCAATCTTCCGCGTTCGACCCTTCTCGATGATCTCCTCGCCGTCGTAGATCTTAGCCTTGGTGATGAGGTCACACTTGTTAGAAGGCTTGAGGCGCGATAGCACTGAGAAGAAGCTCGCAATGCGAATCGTGTGAGGAGCAATGTGAGCATCGAAATTGGACTGACCGAGGCGCTTGCGATAGATTCGCTCCTCCTGCGAAACTTCGAGGACGTAAGGAACCTCAATCTTCCGTAGACGATCGAGGATGGCCTCGTTGGTCCGGTCAGACTTGAAGCGGTTCCATTCCGACTCGTTGCAGTGTCCAAGGATGATGACATCGTGGTCAATCATCGGGTGCTTACCAGGTGCGGGAACCCGCTTCTCCTGAGTCGCCGTGATGACTGGGTGCATGAACTCGACTTCGTTCTTGAAGATCTCGATCATCTCCACAATGCCGCGGTTTCCACAGTTGAGAGCACCGTTGAGGGAAAGAACACGAGGATCATCCTCCGGGTACTTGTCCAGCTTGGAGAGGTCCTCGGTTCCAATCAGGATAGAGACATCCTGCGTGTTAGCATCCGTAGGCGGAACCTCAGCGATACCTCGTCGACCACGGATGGAGAACGATGTTTCTGTGACTGGGAACCTCTCGTACTCGTTACCGAACTCTTCCTTGAGGCGGAAACGGCAAACCGGGCAGAGATCACCTTCAATGCGAACACCAAGCAGCTCTTCAAACTTCGAACGCAAAGACCGCGGCAGAAGGTGGAGAGGCTCCTCGTGAATAGGACAGCCCTCAAGGGAGTAGAAGTTGGGTGCGCCCTCAAGAGCACGCTTGATGTGCTCTGTAAGGTCAGACTTACCAGCTCCAACGGGCCCCATGAGAAGGAGAATCTGTCGACTTTCCTCACCGCGCAGCGAAGCACTCCGTAGGAAGCGCATCAGCTTGGCGATGACTCGCTCCATACCGAAGAAGTTCTTGTCGAAGTAGTCATAGATCTTGATGTCTTCGCCATCAAAGAGCTTCTGAACTCGATCAACATCAGCTCCACCCTTGGTGGAGAGCGTTGTCTCGCCGTGGGACATTAGAGCATCATAGAGACGCTTGTGGGAGAGCATCACGAGCTCAGGATCTGTCTGGACTAGCTCGAGGTACTCCAGGAACGTGCCCTGGAACTTCTCGTGACGCTTAGCAGAACGCTGCGCCTCGATGAGCTGAAGAAAGTCGGCCTTAGTTTCGGTCATGTTGGGTCCTCATTAAGTTGATACTACTCTAAGCGGGGTCCAATGTGTAAGCTTAGAGTTCAACCTCTTCACCTTCAAGTGTAGTTGTCATTCGAACAGCACCCTCCCAAAGAGTGGAGACGTGCTTGACAACCTTGTCTGCGTAGTCTAGCTCAAGCTCACGACCATCATAGTCATGCTGGAGAACCAGCGTGCCTGCTCTATCAACGGACGTCACGGCAATTCTTGGAATACCACTTAGACCCGTCTGCTGAATGAGATTCTCCTTGATCTTCTCCCAGCCTTCTTCATCAGCAACATCATCGACGGAGATGACATTTCCCTGTCGCTTCTGCTTCTCAGAGAATGTGAAGAGATCAAGATCCCGACACATCTTGGCATCAAAGTAGTGCCGGAGTGCCTGTGCATCATGCATTGCCTCGCGCACCAGGAAGCACTGCTCCAGCCCTTCCTCTTCTTCAATTCGATTGAAGAGATAGAATCCCATGTGGTACGGATTGATACGTCCAAGGTGAGGTCGAACAACCTGATTGTGAGACTTCAAGAAGTGCAAGTGATATTCTTGAGGAAGATTGAGCTCACGAAGAATCTTGTGATGCCAGAAACATGCCCATCCTTCATTGAGCATCTTAGTTCGAATCTGAGGAATGAAATACATCGACTCTGTTCGAACGATCGTCATAAGATCCTTCTCCCAGTCATCAAGGTGTCTTCCATGCTCAATGAGAAAGCCCAAAATATCGTAATCAGGCTCAAGAGGTACTCGATCTAGAACGTGATCAATCCACTTCCGATCTTCTACACTCTGCATTCGCCGCAGAGCTTCTGCCTTCTGAACCTCGTGAGGAACACGAGTCCGCCCCAACAGCTCAGTCTGAAATCTGACGCTGTGTGCAGCATCTAGAACTTCTTCGACGCGCTCAATTCCGATGCTGGGATCTTCAATGTACTCTTGCACCCGTCGCTTGGCTCCTCGAATTCGAGGAAGAATAACGTCGGGTTGCGTCTTTCCGAATGTGATGTTGTTCTTGAAGAAGTCAGAGTGTCCCACACAGTGCGCCATGATCAGAATCTGGAGTGCCATTGGATTCTGGCGCATCAGATAGGCAATGCTGGGATTGGAGTTGATGATCAGCTCATACGGCAGGCCTTCCATGCCAGCATTGTACAGCTGATGAGTCCTCTCAAAAGACTTTCCATAACTCCAGTGGGAGTAATGTGACGGCAGACCATGATAAGACATGTGCCCAATCATCTCAAAGTAGTCACAGACTTCATAGACAATAGGGTGCCAGTCAAGCCCCGCCTTGCGAGCAATCTCACAAATGCGATCATCATAGCTCTTCAGTTCATCAAACGACCAATCAGACATCGAGCTTTCCTCCAAAAAGACGCTTGAATGCAGGCCACACATCGAGCTTGTCGGCCAGACGAGTAATCTTGAACTTCCGATCTTCAAGCGGCGTGTATGCTTCCATCATTTCGGTTGCCCGATCCTTAGCCCACTCAGGCCCATCATCAGGTGTAATCTCACAGTAACTGTAGAGCTGGCAGATCTCCTTGAGACGAATGGTCGCCTCAATAGCCTTAGGTGTATCTGAGCCCCAATTGTCTCCATCACTGCAATGGAAACCGTAGATGTTCCAGCTGTCAGGATGAAAACGCTTCTCGATGATCTCGAGAGCATGATTGAGTGCAGGTGAGATCAACGTTCCGCCACTCGAACCCTTAGTAAAGAACTGCTGCTCATCGCATTCCTTCGACGACGTGTCGTGAGAGAGGAAGATGATCTCAACAGATTCGTAACGCCAGCGCAGGAACTGATAGATGAGGAAGAAGTAGCTGCGAGCCAGAAACTTCTTTTCTTTTCCCATTGAGCCCGAAGTGTCCATGATGAAGAAGATAACAGCATTGCTGTTCTCCTTCGGCTTGGGCGCGTAATGACGGTACATCAAGTCCCGCTCATTGAACGAGAAACCCTCTTCCTCTTCTTGCGTCTCTGGAGCGTCACCAGCTTCAACAGCAGCAGCGGCAGCTCTTTCGACGATTGCCTTACGACGGAGCTTGCTCCGCAGGGAGCGCTTCTTGTCAAGCCGAGGACGAATTCCGTGTGTTCGGAACCCCTTTCTCTGCGGCTTTTCTGAAAGGGTGGTCTTGAATCGCTTCTTCTCGAGATCAGGGAGCTCCAAATCATCGAAAAGATATGCCGCTAGTTCATCAAGAGAGATTTCAACTTCGTAGAATTCCTGTCCGGAATCGTTACCTGCCTTGTTGGGCTGGCCAGGCTGCTGTTGCTGCTTGCCCTTTCCGACGACCTGACCTCGGTGAAGATCCTTTCCTGCTGAAGAGCCCGTCCGCTTCGAGTTGTTCCCGTAAACGAACTGATACTCTTTGATTCCCCGCACGGGAATCTTGATTCGCTTCTTGCCATCCTGCCCAATGATTGACTCATCAGAGACGATGTCATGGACACCGTCTCGAATAGCCTTCTCAATCTTTGAGCGGTGACGACGACGGTCAGCAGCTGATCTATCAGCTGATGTCTTGTGTGTGCGAAATGTCGACATATGTGAGCGTTCCTTCTCGCAATCAGATACGAGGATATCATACAGCTACACAGCTGACCGTGTTCATCGAATTATTCGTCGACGTGCTGAATCTTCTCTCGAGCCCAAACAACACCAGGCTTCAAGTAATATAGCGCTGACTCTTCTGCTTCATCAAACGTCATCCATTTCGTGCCCGTGTGCTCCTTCTCCCCAGTCTCAGGATTGCGCTGAATCTCGGGTTCGGCTTCAGTTGCAGCCAAGTACAGAAAGAGGTGACCGTCGATGATGAGTGGATCCTTGCCCCACCTGAAATCCAGATCTGCAGCAGCCAATGAAGACTCTTCCTCAGTCTCTCGGCGCGCAGTTGTCAAAGGATCTTCGCCGTCCTCGGCATGCCCCTTGGGAAAGTCCATGCCCTCACTGTCTTCCAGACCGAGAACTTTCCACTCGCCATCAAATTCCTGAACGACGATGATTCCGGCACCGTCATGCTCAACAATTTCGCTCTCTGTCAGAATGAGCTTGACGTACTCTCGAAGAAGAGACATTAGCACCTCGCTCTTCTAACTAGGTGCGACTATAGTCATCCTCTAGACGAATGACATCATCGAGCTCCGGAGTACTAATCTCAAGAAGGCGGACATAACCATCCCAATGCTTGAACCGATGAATAGTTCCAGGAAGGATTCTGCGAACTGTCCCTTTCTCGATGAAAACTGTCTCGACATTGTCTTTGGGGCCGATCTCTACGGCGCAAATGCCCTCAAGGCCCATGATTGTCTCATCTTTCACTTCATGATACTGTCGAGAAAGCTGGTGGCCCGATAGAATTGTAAGAATTTTGGCAACGTACCGGTCGGTCTCGACCAAAATCTCCTCAGAACCCCAAGGCTTCTCAACGCGACGGCTAAACCGACTCATCCAGATATGATCTGGCTCGAGAGTGATATCAAAGTTGTCAGGATCAGAGCCTGCAGCAATAAGATCACTGCTCGACTGAATCTTGCCGCCGCCCACACCGAACATGATATCGCACCCGACCTGAGTGCAGATTCCAAACTCCGGAACATTGGAGGCGTCAGTCCTGTCGCCACCCTTAGTGAAAACATCAGGCTCTAGTGCTTTAATGGCGCCCTCGACAGTCTGGGTGCCGTCATCCCAACCTACAACAAAGTCAATCCCTTCAAAGCCGTCGATAATCTCCATGCGCTCACTGTGAGGCATGAAGG
>Ga0208299_1000246_pt1 | contig 51776 bp, 67 predicted proteins | sample 15_taG_FD_184089 | JGI IMG/M metagenome (GOLD analysis project Ga0208299, IMG submission 184089) | Marine viral communities from the Subarctic Pacific Ocean - 15_ETSP_OMZ_AT15312 metaG (SPAdes) (version 2) | ecosystem: Environmental > Aquatic > Marine > Oceanic | place: Pacific Ocean | collected... | reverse complement strand
GGCCTCGTCTCCCTGCATTTGAAATACAACATTCGGGTCGTCAATCACATAAGCCATCGCATCAGTTGCCGTTGTAGACGCAGGCCACTGCGTGTTAAACGTCTTCTGATTTGTTGTACTTGGTGTGTAGGAACAACCCACGAAGATTCCGGCGGAATTCAACGCAGTAGTACCAGTATCTTTAACAATAGTACCATCTGTGTGAACCGTTACGAAATCACCATTGAAAAGCGCAGTACCGTAGGTGCTGGCAATTGGTAAGTGTCTCACCTTGCCCGTATATGAGCCGGAGGCACTCAACGTACCAATTGGCCTCGCACCGTATGGTGAAGCTGAAGCAGCCATGGTAGTTAATTCCTATTTAATTTGGACATCAGCGGCTTCCGCCACCAAATGCCACACGAGTTTTACGATCAGGCGCGAGAACTGGCATCCGTGGATCGTTCTCACGCATATAATTATTGTCAACGGCCTGCATCTGAGATTCAGCATGACTTTTGTAGTACGCTTTTCTCTGATCCACTAATTCCTCCGGTGCCTTGCACAAGAGGAGACCGCCAACCTCAATACCGCCCTTCTCACCCCATTCCGACTTATGATCACTCATAATCTGAAGTTCCGGGTGATCTTCGGCACGAACTGGTTCCCATCCTTCACGAAAGCGTTTTGAAACATTCGTGTTATCAAGGTTGCCAACCATTGATGTCCGTATCCATCTGAACACCCATCCATCCTGTGGATCGGGATCTGGAAGGATCGATGCAGGTTCCCAAGATTTTTCACGAGTCTCATTTTCACGAGTCTCTAGATCACGGGGTTCCCGTGTAGCGCGTTCTTCAGCCATTAGACCATCTCCTTCATTAACTGGGCCGCATATTGCTGAGGTGAAAGTCCCAAGCGTTTCGCGAGTCTAACCTGGGTTTCCGTCAATCGGACGGTGCGTGGTTTAGCTCCACTATTTCTAGAAGCAGACGCTACCACGGATTTTTTTCGAGGCGGTGCGGCGTCAACAACCATCGTGTTATTGGTGCGTTGGTTGCTACTACCGAATTGCGTAGGAAAAACTTCTTTCATACGAGAATCAATCAATTCATAATATTCTTCAGACTCAGGGTCAATGCCTTCATCTCCAACTAGTTTCTCGTGTACACCATATGCGAAACTCGTTAGTTCCTTGTCAACACCGAACCAGGGGTTGCGCTCTTGCCATTCCATAGCCTTAGCATCAGGCTGAATCGGCTCTGGAATATACTGCTGTTGCTGTGCAGCGATCTGTTGATTCTCTGCCAGCACCTGTTGCTTCCAATTATCAATAATTTTCTGCGAAACAGCCGGAGCATGAGCCTGAGAAAGCTGTGCATTGGTCAAATGCTGCTGTGCAAGGGTAATTTGGTCGGAATCACCCGATTCATGCGCTCTTTTGAAGTTTTCTTGGGCAATTACGAGTGATGCATCTGCTTTATCCTTACTTTGCTGCGTTAAAGCCGTCTGAGAGTCTTGAACAAGCCTTAAAAGCCGTTGATTCTCCGTTTGGAGGCTCTGAGTGTAATTTACTGCCTCATTTGCAAGCCTGTCCGACGCTTCTTTGGCCCTACGCTCTTCATGGTACTCCCATTTAAGCTTTTTTATGCGTTTTTGGGCACGTTGACCCAATTGTGCGATCTCTTCGTCCGATGCAGCCCCATCATCGTCGCTTTTTGCCGCCGGAACACCCCTCTGGTCCTCTTCCGGGCGGTCATCCACGACTTCAATGTCGATTTCACCCACATCGGCACTCGTTTCCGTCTCCGCAGGAGGTTCTATCGTGGTTCTAACACCTAAAAACTTGTCTTCTTCGGTCATTCTTCCGGTTTCTTCATTCATTTTAGGCCCTTTCCACGCCTCTGGGGTCTTCTACGACCGCCTCTACAGTGTCATCGTTGATTAAGCGGAATTCTTTTCCATGAATTTTCAGTCTTGTACCGCTGAATGCCCTAAAAACGACCCAATCGCCCACTTCACAATAGGGTCCATTAGGAAATCGGTTATAATTGACATAGGCATCCGGCCCCATCGACATAACCCAGCCCACAACGGTGGCAATTGACTCTTCGTGCTGGGACTGTGCTGACTTTATGATGCCACCTTCAGTGGCTTCTTCAATTTCGGGGAGTGCAATTAAGAGTTTGTAGCCTTTTGGCTCCGGTAATTGCGATGCGTAGCGGGGTCCGTCCTCTCCTGCCTCTTCTTCAGGCAGGACCATCTGATCCAGAACTTCTTTTGCGAGTGTAGCCACTATGACCTCTCGTTGAATTGTTGCGCCCCGAACGGACGTTGCGTCCTGCTAAAAAGAATCTGTATTCAGTCTATCTTCTATATCAATAACTTCACGTTCTGCCCAAGCCAACCCCTCAATGATACCGCACATCTTACGGTACTCTTCCATATCTTTAGCTGAACCCAGGGCAAGATGATCAGCTATTTCGTTCATTTGATTTCTTAATTTTTTTCTGAGCAACGAAAGAATATCGTCACTCATCCTTACTTTCCTCTTCCTTCTGCATACTCAAATTAAGCTTCACGCCTTCAATTTCCTGTTCAGCATCAAACTTTTCCTGCTCCAAATTAAGCTTCATACCCTCAATCTCTTTTTCAGCGTTAAACTCTTCTTGATCTAGTTGAGCTTTAAGCAACATCTCTTCACGATCTTGTTCCAGCGCAGCAGAATCAGAACGCTCCTTAGCAGCGATCTTCTCTCGCTCAAGCTGTTGCTTTTCTTGGTTCGACTGCTGCGTAGCCGCAAGCTTTTGCTGTTCCAACTGCGACTTGGCCTGATCTGCCTGAGCCTTGCGTTGAACATCCTGCTGCCTGATCTGTAATTCCTTTTCGCGCTGCTGCACGACAGGATCTTTCTGCATCTTCGCATCTTTCTCTGCTTTAGCCTTGGCCTGCTTTTTACCCAGCATCTGTTCTGCCGCTTCAGCAATAAGTGCGCTAAGTCTCTTTTCGACTTCTTCAGGCAACGGCTGGTTAGTCGGCGGAAGCGGAACACCAAGCTCTTCTTCAATCTGATCGCGGAAGATAAATGCCAAGTGTTCGCGAATATGCGAATCCAGGGCAGCATTGATTGCGCCGCCCATTTTATTATTCTGCATCTGTTCTTTAATTTGCGGATCATTTTTGAGTACCATGTGCACCTTCATATGAGCCTCATGATCTTGATACTCAAACGCCTTGACAGGCTTCAGCGTCAGAATGTCTTCATTCTCACTAACCGGATCTGTCGGATGGATCTCATCCGGCATCGGCACGATCTTGTCCGCATTCGGAATACCAATCAAATCCATCATTTCACGGTGCAGCAACGGCAGGTCGTAAAGACCGGGCGACTGCTGCGCTAATTGCATTGCCGCTTGGTATTGCATGATCCGTTGTGCCATAGTGGCCGCATTGGGGTCCGAAACAGGCACAACATCAATACGATCATCAAAGTCTTCAAGTTTAATACCCTCCCCTTCTTCGGTCTCATAAGGATAATCCGGGGATGTATAGTCGCGGATCACCTCAGAAAGAATCTTATACTCCTGTTTCAGGCTGGCGTGAATTCTAGCCTGAATAGCAGACTGCACTTTCATTGCCCGTTCCATGATTGCAAGAGTGGTTCCGACAGGAGCTTCCTGATTCATGTCTGCTACTTTGAGGTCAGCCATAGACGCAAAGCGTCTGCCTTCCTCCACGATGTTACCCAGCAATTGGTATAAGACCGAAGAAGGCTCTTTATAAGGAAGGAAGGTGATGTTGTCCCTGATAACGCCGCCCGGAACATCGACATCCCTAAATTCTCCCGGCATAATGGGCGTATCATCGCCCTTGATTCTCAACCCACGGGTTTTCAATCCCCCAGGCAAGTTGGACAAAGTGCCCGCATCAACGAGTTGACGCAGCAGACTCGTCGCTGACTTCGCGAGTCCACCGATCATGTGTATCAATCCAAGATTGTAAAACCCGATCCCAGGAACGTATCCGTAGTGGACGAAATGTTGTTTCTTTATTCGATGTGGATCGTCTTCGGCCCAGTTCCTGTAAATCGATAGAATCGTGGAACTGCTCTTATCGATAGTTACAACGTAAGGCAGTGCAACTCCATCGGGGTCTTCAAACCCTGGTACATCAATATCACAATGCATTTCAAGAAGCTGGTGTCGCTCGTCATCATCCCACGAAGGGCTGACGCCACCGATCTCGTTGAACTTGCTTGTGATTGGATTGTCTTCGATATGTGAAGCAGTGAGTTCCACATCACGATAAAAGCCACTGACTTGTAGTTTTCTTACCTGATTGGTGCTCCTGTTCATAACATGGGTATAGCGTTCTGCCTGTTCCAATTCAGATTCATTATACGCCACAACAAAATCTTCCGCCGGAATAAACATCGAAGTCGGTCTGCCCAGCGAAGGATCGAAATAGATTTTGCGAAATGCAGAGCCAGCAAGTGGCAGGCTGAACAAAAGCTTTTCGGTTTCAGACCGATATTCGGTCATCACTTCGATAAGCTGATAGTTCATATATTCTTGAACACGCCGTGCTTGCTCTTCCCGGTCATCGGTAAGAACACCCCAGATCTGTGTTTTGACCGGACCCTTGGCTGGCATGATTTCCTGAATCGTCTGCGCCTGGAACCGTACCACGGCTTCGGAAAGCATGGGGTGGAATACCCCGCAGGCTCCAGCCCACGGGGTAGTACGATCTTCGATCTCAAGACCTAGCTGGTCGAGACCTTCCTTATACGTTTCCTCCCAGTCCGAACGGCTGCTCTTATCGGACTCGAACATTGCGATGCAGTCGAGTGCCAAAGTGCGGAGTTCATCATCATCGATATGCTCCGCCAAGTTGGAATCAAACTCTTCTGTTCCGGCTCCCATGAGATCTGCCATGGGATCGAAATCAATCTCGACGCCGCCGTCTTCCAATTCGGTAACTAAAGAGTCGCCAATAGGCATTTCCTCTTCAGCGACCATAAGCCCCTCTGGACCCATATCGAAATCATCTTGGTCGAGAATCCCGTTGAGAGGTTTATCTACAGCCATTTACAGTCTCCATCAAATTCCAAAGCGCATATCGTGACGATCTTTCCACATCCGGTATCTGTCTGTCCGCTGGTCTATTGAATCCAATAGCGACTGCATGACATACTGATAATCCTGCCTATCCATAAATTTTTCCAATTTTCTTTCATGTTTCGCATTAACCGCAGGACACAGCAGCAATCCCTGCTCATCACGACGGCTGTATACGCCATCCAAACCCTTGTCCACAAGGGCTCGCATTCCACCCTTAACCCATTCAGGATAATGCCCAGCTTCCATCAAGTCTATTCCTCCCCTGACAATGCATCGTGCAACATCCGCCTTTGTGTGCCCCACACCATCTGATTGAACGTCATCGACAATCGCGGCAAAATCCAGTGTGTCGGCCATTAAAACCTCTCTATCCGGCACATACTCGTTGGAAAAGGAATCTAGTTGTTCTGACATTTTAACTCTCCATCAGGTTTGTGAGACGCTCAATAATGGTATCAAGCTCCGGTAGCCAGCGGTGCTTGGGGTCCAATTTAGCCAAACCATTCCTACGCTGCGTAGCTACAGAACGGATAGCCAATACGATTTTGATGTCGGCGGGGATCGGAGGCGGTAGCTGTGCAGCCGTTGTTGCAGCCAGATCCCGGTCATACTCATCACTAGACTGCGCCAGCACCTTTACACGAGTGCGCTCCGGCTGACTCATAGCCGCCAAATGCATTGCCATCGACAACTTTTGGGTATGATTCGTTTCCGCTTCATTAACCAAATCGGACAGCACACCGCGATCATCCTTGTTTATCTTTTTGAGCACTTCGTCCAACTCAGCACTCTCGACTTTCTTTTTTGCTTCTTTCAATGACAGTGTTCCATTGATCACAGGTTCTACAAGTTCCGGCTTCTGCTTCCGTATCTTCTTCGCGTCCTGCACATATCTTGCGCTTGTTTGAAAAGTTTTAGCAGCTTCATCGCGTGACTGAGAACCTTCAGGCATTTTTGCCTGAATGTTATCTAAGTCCATCCGCGTCCCCTGCCTTTCGCGAGCTTCCGCTTCCAAGATATCCAAGATATCGGGGTCTGCCGCGATCATCGCACGTTGCTGACTTGTGAGATGTCTGCGCTGAAGATTCGTCGAGACAATCCACTCGCCAGCGGTTACACCATCAGGTGCATCCCATTCGATTTCCGTGGGTGTGATGCCCAACTCAGTGCACGCTCTGACACGGTTACGTCCGTCAAGCAATCGATTGTCGTGAAACACCACGGGATGTAGCTGGCCGCGATCCTTTATGTCCTCAACAAGCTCTTCATACTCACGACCAAACAACAACGGAAACTTCTCTGCTACTGGATGAATATCAATCATAACAACTACCCCCTCTTAGGTTGGAATCAATAATAGTCTGCTTTGCGGCCTGGTAGCAACTCGTCCATCGGGTAGTCGCTGTGCATACTGATAAAGCCGCCCTGCCTGAATCTGATCAACGCTTGTGTAGCGGAATCGACCAAGTCATCATGGTCGCCAAACGGAAATGACGCGAACTGCTCTATCACTTCTTCAGCCCACCGGGTCTTCGGAGCATAAACGTGCCCACTAAAAAAGAGATCAGATACTGCATTCACTCTAGCAACCTTGTCCTTGCCTCTACCCGGCGTGTATTCCGAAACGGGAATACCGATTCTGCGAAGCTCAAAGATCAAGGGACTACCCGCCGCTTTCGCTTCCACGATAAATGCATCGGGCTCGTATTCCTTGTACATCTCATACGCACGGACCTTCAGATCGGGAAACTCTAGTCGTTCTTGTAGCGCATCCAGCAGAACAATCTTCGCATCACCGTCTTCCGTATAGAAAACGCCCCATGTCGTGCAAGCACTGTAATCGGCAGTCTCCTTCGCAAGGAACGCCGTGTCCCACGATTGGATCACGAACTCGCAGCTTGGCGGTCTCTTCTCTTTCCATTCCTTCCACCACTCGCGCTTGATGAGCGCACCTTCTTCGGAAGTGGGATCTTGCTGATACTGAGCACTCCATTTCGGAACCGGAAGCTCTGCTTTCAGGGACTCAAGCTGTTCAAGCGGCCAGAACCCAGGCCACAACGGCTTACCGCTAGGTAGGATCGCGGGTAGTTCGATGATCTCCCACTCGTCAGCACCGCCTCTCTGGATAGAAGCTTTGAGTATGCTGCCCGTTAAATCCTTTTGAGACCAGCGCGTCATCACCAAACAGATCGCACCACCAGGCTGCAACCTCTGGCGAGGACCGGAAGTGTACCACTCGTAAGTTTTGTTGTAGACATCAGGATCATTCAATGCCGCTTCCTGCTCAGAATGCGGGTCATCGACAATCAGAATATCAGCACCTTTACCCGTTACCGCACCACCTACCCCGATAGCGAAGTAATCTCCTTCCTTGTTTGTGTTCCAACGTCCCGCAGCCTTTGAGTCCGCACTCAACGCTACACCCGGAAAGATCGTGGCATACTCAGCAGAGCCCACGAGGTTACGAACCTTACGACCGAAACCAACAGCGAGTTCCGCTGTATGAGCAGTTTGAATTACCTTACGATCAGGAAACTTTCCCAAGTACCAAGCCGGGAAGAGATGTGAAGCGAACTCCGACTTGGTATGACGCGGAGGCATGTTGATGATCAAACGCTTCAGTTCACCTGACGCAATACGATTAAAAGCATCCGCCATCACACGATGGTGGTTGCCCTCAATAAACGCAGGCCAGACCTCTTTCACGAATGCTAGGAAGTCCTCGTTCGACTCCTCTCTGATACGGGCATTCGATAATTCGTCCAGTAACGAAAGAATCTCATGCTGCCGTTCAGCAGGCAGTGAACCGATCTGGTTTTGTATCGCAGCAATATCCACTTTCAAAAATTATGCAAAAAATTTTCCTGAGAAAAGAGGGGGGGCCTATCCTGAGAAAAATACCCCTCCCTATACTAGTACTAGTATATACCAGTTAGATAGAGCTAGACCAGATAAATACCAATACTAAAAAACCTAGATTATACCAGCTAGATAGAACCTAGATGTATCACGAAAACGAAAACGACACTTTTGAGAACGTACTTCCGAAATATCGGATTACACGAGAAGAAGAAATTGTCATCAACCAAGCCGCCGAAGCATACCAGATTCATAAATTCAAAAATAGAATTCTTAGAGACAAAGATGAAAAATGGTCGAGCGAAGATTACCTGGCCGCATATCCAGACCACTTTGAACGACATAGTAAAAATAAATTGAGAGCAAAAGGCAAAACGCCATCAGACATCATAGACGATTACTTCATCGAAAAAGGTGAAGACCCATCATGTAGAAGATGGTTTAATCTAGCAAGATGCGTTATCGCAATAGGGGAACACATGGCAAAGTATGAAATCATACCATAGAACGTGCAAAACCGTCCTTTCCCCAGGCGCGGAGGGCGCGAAAAAAAAGGGGGGGTCCGGGATACCCCCTTCGGCTTTTCTACGGTTTCGGGTTCTGTTCGGGTATGGATTTGGTCATATATGGTAAGGTGTGGTAATATTGGCTTGTTATCGTTTGCTAAGTCATTGTCTAGCAATGACTTACAGTCCTTGACCCATAGCCCGACCTAGCGTAGCTTTGTTTCGTAGCCTGAACGGTAAATGCTCACCAAAGAGTGAGAATAGAAACCGCGAAGTCTGACTAGACTTGGTTACTTCCTAGCGGTGGCGGTCCTTCTTTCGTGAAAGTTGCTTTATCTCTTTTTCTAAAGGAAGGACTTATGTCGATTTCTGAAATCGTTTCCCAAGGTCGGGAATTAGTTCAGGATCTAGGACAGTCAGCATACAACCACCTTACAGCTTCAGTACCTGCAAGCGATGCCAAGGTTTCATGGAACGCTAAGGTGCTTGAGGTGGTGGTTGAAACGCTTTCTAGCGAGGATTTACACGAACAATCGTTCAATGAATTAATGGACGTTATGAACGTTGTAATTCCTGCGGACTGTCGCAGAATTGCTGAGAATGAGGGACATTCGGAGGAAGCCCTAGCGGACTACTCCGAACGCGCTCTTAACCTCGTACAACAAGCGAACGCGCCATTTAGGAACCTAGCGACTTGTATCGCTTATGATACAGACGGGCTCAACGTTACGAGCCTTTTGGAAGTCGCAACGGAGGAGGGTACATCGTGGGGCAAGCTGAAAAGCTACGCCTCAAGCGTTGTAGACTCGTTAGAGTACGATGAGAGTCGCCATCTCCGAACGGTTCATTATGATGTTGAGGGTGTAACCTTCAGCTTCACCGTAGGGGACTGCATCGCGCCACGGGAGCAGATCGCGAGCCTAGAGGCTCAAGTATCGGCACTCAAGGCGGAATGGTCACCGCAGTTTAAGGCGGTCTCACGCGACTTTAAGGCGGAGAACGCTGACCTGATGCAGGACCGCCGTACCAAGGCGGATCGGGAGCGAGTAGATCGCAAGATCGCTGACAGCCTTTTCCAAGGCTTGAGCGAGTCGGAACGCGAGACACTCCGCACCGAACACGCCTCGCTGTAAATAAGTGCGGAAGGACCGCCACACTAGGAAGGGGGACTTCGGTCCCCTTTTTTTTGTGTTTCTTTCGCGAAAGTTTCTAGCCAGTCAGTCAGTCAGTCAGCCAGGCCGTAACAACTTTCATGAAAGTTCGTTCGACAGTAGACAAGCCAAGGCTCTTTCTAAGGGTGCTATCAGTTAAAAAGCTTCTCTAACTTCTCAGTCAGTTCCGCTTCTATTTGACTGGCTGTGCGGTTCTCTACGACTACGGTCTGAGTCGAGTCAAACAGACCTGCACCTTTACCTAATAGTTCTAGTGCCCGAACACGAGTTGAAGCAGGGTTATCAATATCCAATGCTTCTTCCTTCAATCGCTCAAGTATCCAAGTCTGCTTTGAATGTTCGTGGGCTTTGGTAGCTGTCCGATTGTCGGCTCTAAGCAAGTCAACTTGAAGTTTGATATGCTCTTTTTTCATGAGCTTGTAGCCTTCAATTGATATGCTACGGTCAGTCATATTTTTGCTGTTGTAGGCTTTGCGGTAGGCATCGGAGTAGTTGTTGCCTTCAGCCACGAAGCCTGCGAATGCAGATTGTTTTGGGGTCAGGGTTCTACTCTTACTCATAAAAGCACCTCTTACCTTCAACGAAAGGTTCATATGGCCCGATACAACATAGTGCCTTCTAAGCTACGGTTAATCAATCCCAAGGCTTACCGGGAGGCTAAGTTTGCTTGCACTGGAGATGGCGAGCGATGTCAGTTAACCGCTGACAAGATCATATCTCCCCATGCTGAGACTCTGTGGCGTAGGTTCCGGGTTCGGTTTACTCCTTCCTACGATTCCGGTTCCCATGCCAACCGTAGAGCTAGGCAAGAAGGTCAGTTCTTGAGTGATTACACTCACACGATATCTAGGGGTAAATACTCCTCAAGATATGCGTCAACTAGGGACTCGACCGACTCCACAGCATGGCGGAAGTACGGTATAGCAAATACCGCATAGGCTCTAAGTAGAAAACCGTAGTATAAAGGCGCAGTACTGAGTCCTACTTAGAGTGGTTGCACCTACCTGACTCAGTTTCGTAGGTGGAGCAATGTCAATGTAGTCCTAGAGGCTATTGGGTTAGCACATATCAATACACTGGGATTGATGGGCTCAGTCAGTAGACGTACTGACTTGGGGTTCGACTCCCCACACCTATGTTTCTTTCACCAAAGAAGAGGGAATATCATGAAGCTACGGCCTACTCCAGAGCAGAATAAGAAGTACATCGTGAAGCTGTTGGTCAATCGGGGATGGACATTCCGATCCAACGGTTCTTATGGCAAGGGTATGGCAACTAAGGAGGAGCATGCCACTACAAAATGATTTGGTGGAAGCGTTAATCAGAGCAGACTTGAGTAAGCGTGATCTTATCTATCTGCTACACCATGTAGAGGAGTCTGCTATCGCCTCTCTAAACGACTTTCAAAGCATTCGCGAAGTCCATACAAACCACCCAAGTATAGGCTGTTGGGAATGCGACTCTATCCAACGAGCGTTGACTCAAGATGAAGAGGAGGGATAATGGAACTCTTATATCTAAAAATGGTCTTCCGTATCAAGTATAGGCTCTGGGATTGGTGGCATTGTGAACTCCCCTATCGTGTCTATCGCTTGGGACGCAGAAAAGAGTGTCGTATGTGCGGATCAAGAACCGAAGAGAGAGACCAGAGATGGATGACAAACTCTAGACCGTGGTGGCATCTGTGCTGTAACGGTGATGCAGGTGGATGGCGTACCGATGTATGTGACTGGCTTGAAGGCTACCGATACGGTTGGCGTGGCTTGGAAGAGCGTGTATATCCGCACCGTTTCCAGTCAGGAGAGGAGGAGGAATGAGTAGCGCACAAAGGGGTAAGTTCTATAAGAATCTTAACCGTGATCGGTGGAGCTTCTACCCTACATCCACTCCCCCAGTGCAACACTGCAAGCAAGCAGAACTGTGGGGGGTTACATGTAAACAGCCCACCTCACAAGCCTTTTGGGACTGCCACCTAAACGGTAAGTCTAGAAATGTTTTCTGTTGGATGATTGCTAGAACGTGGGCCGTAGATGAACCGTTTGAGATTCCACCTGAAGCTCAACGAATACGATTCAATCCTCACCGTGACAAGTTCTTTAACGTGAACGGAGTGAGGGTAGATAGACTGGAAAAGGTGTGGCTCACGAGTACGGGTGAATGTTGGGGTGTGCTGTAAGGTGTTGTAACACAACGACTTACACTAGGTGCTATCACCTTGGCACGATATGTGCTATACTGTATATCACACGAGGCCGATGAGCCTCTCAAAGGAGAGTGACTGATGAGAAAGGCTAAGGTAGCCGGAGCAATCGCGTGGTACTTAGAGTGCCCGAAGTGTGGTGGCGATGTAATCGATGAGGACTCTGGCTCTTTCACACATGGACTACACCAAGAGTCTGGCACTCTGTTCTGTGAACAATGCCATATTGATTTGGCAGAACCAACGATGCCCAAGAAAATAAAGGTGTATCAATGAAACTGTACGATAAGTTCGGCCAACGTATGACCGACTGTTGCAATGCATTCGCCACCTTCGGTGAGGATGTCACCCTCCAGACTATAGACTCAGTGCAAATGACCTGTAGGTCTTGCGGTCAGCCTGTCAGTAAGGGTGAAGGTGACCAGACTGAGTTCCTACCTGGGGTCACCTATCATGAGTGGCTTCAGAAGTTTATGGATGACGGCTGTCATTCAGGAAGAAGTACCTAAGTCTTTCACAAAAGATATGAGGAGGTAGCAATGCTATACCACTGGACTACAAAATTTCTGAACCTATTCAGATGTAGTTGCTTTGATTGTTTAATGCGTAAGTACAGGAGGTAGCATGCGACACCCATTCGTAGGTGATGTCAATGATCTATTTGATGAGGTCAATAGAGCAGTCAATCTGAGACTGCAATCTGATCAGTACCGCAGATTCGGTAATCCCTCACGGGAAAAAGAATTATGGGATGAACACAGACAGCTTCTGAAAAACTGTGAGAATATGGTATATGAACTGCTTGACCAAGCCAGAGAGGCCGGTATCCGATCTGAACTAGCCACGCACGATTCATAGGAGGACTGATGTACGGACAAGACTCTGAGTTTGTCATCGTGGTGTATGTAATCGTGATGATATGCTTAGGATGCGTAGCACTCTATGAAACATTCCGTAAGGAGAAGTGACGCGAATGAAAGTGTGGCGATTAGATCCTCCGGCATGTGATTGCCGGAACCTATGTAAGAACCCTAACCACGATAGACCCAAATGGGTGGTAGTTACTGATGAAAAGAGTAAGGAGGAGGTATGAGTAGGAACAAAGCCGATGGCCTGACTGAAGGGCAACTTAAAGCTAAGGGTTTTTATAAGCTCAGAAAGTCAGGTATAGCCCAGGCAATCGTCCATTATTCGGGAGGCAACGATGATGGTGGATCGGAGGGCATCACCACAATAATGGAAGATGGAACAACAGGAGAAATCAAGGAACACTACCTTGATGGGGAATACATACCTGGGAAGGGATATATCACAGCCAACGAATATCCCGAAGAGGTACGAGAGGAGGCCCACTTAGCTGACATCTTGGTTGCCCCAGTCTATAGGTTGTGGGGCACGTTCGCAGGAGACTTCTATGTGAGCGGTGAGGTTACTTGGGATACCAACACAGAAAAGATAACAGTGAATCAGGATTACCAAGAACCTAACCACTCACACCAAGAACTGGATTGGTAAATGTCTCACCCACACCACCACGCTATAAGTAGCGTAAAGAAATGGGGTGGTACTGTAGAGGATTACATCGCAATCCATTCGTGGTTCGATGAATCCAAGTCACACTTCGGTGACTTCAGACATCGTGCGTTACGTCATCACACTCAAGGGATCTTTGAATGTGAACGTACCTTCGGTGTCAGCATCACCCTAGAGAATGGCCGGGTCATCCCAGTCCGTTGGATCGGTGAGCAACATGTGATAGAGGACATGGGCCGACTAGTCAGTCTGTCTGACTGGTTGGATGCCATCAAGCCAGAAGAATGGATGGACCGTTATACTCGCAAGTTAGCAATAGAATTCAAAGAGGAGGAAGTATGAAAGAGTACAGGATTGTTTACACCTGGGTAGGGGAGCTTGATGTCGAAGCTGAGAGTGAAGCGGATGCTATGGAGCAGATGTACAAACAGCTTGGTGGTTGTCAGGGTGACCCACGGGGACTGTTCAATCTTAATGATGAAAACTTTGAAGTATGGGAGGACTGATGAAACACAATGAATTGATCGAAAAAATTACGGATTGGCTTGAAGGTGAAGTCTCAGCGAATGATGGCACATGCTACGAGGAACAGGAAGAAGGTTTTGAAATGGGTGTGCTTGCAGGGAGGCTTGAGTGTGCCTCTGGACTACAAGTAATGATACAAAAATGGGAGAGAGAGGTGGACAATGACTGATCTATGGGAGTGGATGGAGCGACCGAAGTGGTACAGGAGGAGCGTACCTCCCAAGTCAGAAGAGGAGATGACGCCTGAAGAACGTACCGAATGGGTGAAATCACTCAAGCGTTCTCACGATGAATCAGTTCGTCCAACAAGGGAGGAGGAGTGAAATACATACCGCCCAAGAAGATGACAAAAGAGGAGAGGGAATTGCAGGATAAGGACGGTCCTTTGATTAAAGAATATAAAAGGGTGGGACCAAAACAGTATGAACCTATCAAGGAGGAGGAATGAGCAATGGCTAAACCAAATGGTATCGTTGTTTACAACGGGCCAAGTATGCTCAATCCCTCAGTTCAGATTGTCTCCATAATCACGTTCAAGACAACGAACGCTAAGACGGGGGCGATGCATCAGCAATGGATACTGGTAGATGATGGACTGAATCCAGTTGAGGCCGTGATGCAACGAATGGATGGCGCAATATGTGGTGGATGTACACACCGAATGCGATGGAATGCAGAGTTGCAACGTTGGGTACGATCTTGCTATGTGCAGGAGGGTCAAGCACCGCTGAATATCTACCGCACCTTCAAGAGGGGTGGCTATCCAGTATGGGATGGGGTCAGTCCGATACCGCAGATAGTGGACCCGATACGGTTCGGTGCTTACGGTGACCCGGCAGGTGTGCCCGAAGAGGTACAGCGCAAGCTCGTGGCTATGTCGCCACCGGGCTACACTGGATACACCCATCAATGGAAGTCTAAGAAGTTCCGATGGGCACTGGATGTATTCCAAGCTTCTATTGATGAGATAGAAGAGCTAGAACATCCGGCCCTAGCTAATGCAGGGACATTCAGAGTTATGCCAGTCGGTGGTTCGTTACTGCCTGGTGAGATCTACTGCCCTGCTGACAAAGAAAAGGGTGTAACGTGCAGTAACTGTGGCATGTGCAATGGATCAGGTAACCGTATTGCCATCGAAGCACATGGATCAGGTAAGAATTATGTCCAACTAAAGAGGAGAGCCGATGGATAACGATGAACGGCAATGGCTATACATGACTTTAGATGATGCCGTCAGGCATATAGGGCATCTGATAGATGTCATACATGAGTCTGCTATGCACTGTAAGGGTGGGGTTGCGTGTCTACCGACACCTGAGCCCAACCATTCCAGACTGGTGGACTTCCACCGTGACAGTCCACTCAGTGTGCCACGCATAACCGAAGCTTCAGTGTTCCTCAGAGAGCATTGTGATGCGGACACATGGGAGAGGGCGTTCCCCTCCTCATCACTGCCCAATCAGGCTATGCTCAGTGCAGAGGAGAACCTGCCCGGCTTCACTCGTATGTGGAATGAAAGCTTAACCCAGTACAGGGCTGAAGAAGCGGAACGTATTGCTAATATACCACCTGTAGAGGAGGAAAGTGATGTCTGAGTGGACTTCAGTAAAAGACAAGTATCCAGAGAAGGGTGCACCAGTGTGGTACTATTTTGAGCACACTGGCGTCAGCCAAGGTGAATTCTTTGGGTTCTTTGGGTGCTATGAGGGGATGGTGGATGCAGATGGGAATGATTGGAGCAGGGGATGCAAGCTACCTGACTGTGGTTACAGTGAGGGATGCACTGGCATCGACTACTTTGGTGGGGAGCGTGGCAGTTTAGGTGGTGACGTTACCCACTGGATGCCGGACACGGGACAAGACAGGCCTGAGAAACCAGATGAATGACAACTTTGAATACAAGATAATAGAAACATTATTTTCTATAGGTGCCTTGGTACTCATAGTGATAATCGTATTACAAATTGCTAGAACAGGGATGGGATTCGTAACACCTTAAAGGGGGGGAAATGTACAACGAAGCGGTAGATGCATTATTCGTGGCTTGCGTTTTGATTCTAGAAGTAATTGGAGAATCGACCGGGATGGGATACAAATTAGCTAACTTAGTAATCTTTATATTCCTCCAGCCCGGATTGATTCTCTTATTCTTATGCCTATGGTTAAGAGAAAGAAGGAGGAGGCGATAAGCCTTACAAAGACTTGCCGGGCACACGGCCTGGCATGACGCCCATCTACCTAGAATAGGTAGTAGATATGGGCATACCACAGGTGGCGAATAGCCACTAAAAACAGGAGGTGTCGGATGCCTGCGGAATTAGATTATCTCGCAGATGGTACGGCGGCGTTCGTTTCAACTGAAACGGCATGGCATCGTGAGGGGACTATCTTAGAGGATGGGATCTCTTACGATCAGGCCATCGAACATGGTGGCTTGGACTGGGAAGTTGAGAAGGTTCCTCACTACATAAAACGTGTGCGTGAGGTGCCCCAGGAGCCATTGGTAGTTGCGCCAGGGTATGTGGTCCAACGACCACCACTAACCGAAGAGGTTATGGTGCAGTCTGAGGATGCTTACTCAGTCGTTAGGAACGACCGTGAAGGCTCCGAAGCTGTCATCGGTACAGTCGGTGATGTCTGGAAGCCCCTTCAAAACCATGACGCATTTAGTGTTCTGCGGCCTATGGTTGATGATGGGTCTGTAAAGATTGAGACTGCCGGGGTGCTTAGGGGTGGTAAGCAGGTTTGGATGTTGGTTCAGTTCAACTTGCAAAGGATCATTGCCCAAGCTGAACAGACCTTGTCCGCTATGGAAGATGTGGACGAGAAGTTTGCTATGCAGGGTTTATATGATCTGATTTTAGAGACTGCTCCGTTTGCTTTGTTCTCTAATGACTTCACGGGTAGTGCTATGGCTAGAATCATGGAGACATGGGTGCGTGTGGTTTGTGCGAACACATTCAGTGTAGCTATGGCGAAGCAAAGAGGGATTTCAGTTGCTGTATCTCACACCAGTAACGTAGTCGAAGACTATGCCAAGGGTGCCAAGGTTCTCCTTGAGGGAATCGCTACACGGTACGTTGATTTAGCTGAGACTAGGGCCATAATGAAGAATACTATTCTTCCCGAAGACATTAGTCTTTCAACGAGCCCGTTTAGGAGACTGGTACTGGATGCAGCGGTCCCGATCCTTCATCTAGAACGGAAGATTCAAAGACGAGAAGACTCCGGTCATACTCGTGCCGCTTTAGATAGGGCACATGGGAAACGTGCAGAGATCACGAAGCTATGGACTCGTGGTTTAGGGCACCAAGGCGATCATTCTGCATGGGAGGCATGGCAGGGTGCGATCCAATACTTCGATCACGAGAGTGAGCTTAAAGGGAAGGACTCCAGTCGAGTTGCTTCATTGTATGACGGCTCATTTAGTAAGATCAAGAATCAAATCGGTCGCAACCTAGTCACCTACACATTGGATGGTTAAATGCCAGATTGGAGTGAAGGTTCTGTCTTTGTCATACTAGGAATAGCATGTGAAGATAAAGAGCTAATGCTTGAAGGCTTCAAAATGATTCACGAAGACGGCCATGAATTGGCCCCGGCTTTGATATCTGTGATTTATTCAAAGCTCAGGATAGCAAAGATCGTGGAATCATACGAAACCGAAAGCGCAGAACAGCTTTTAGAATGGATACCTTCATGGATCAATGACCTTGAGAATAGAATTGATGACAGCAAGGCCGTTGAAGCTTTCCTAACAGACATATCCGAAGATTACAATTAACCCATGATTAAATGCATATACATAAGAGTGATATCGACTGGATTGCTTCCGTTCGATCTGATCTCAATGACTTTGCTAACCAACTGAACGGTACAAAAACACAATGTGACTGTTGCTCTCTCATGAAGTGGGAGGACTACGACCAAGGCATGGTTCAACTTGCCGCACAGAGTGCTGTTACCAAGGTAGGCAAGCTCAAGTCATTGATGGAAGAATTGATGGAGGCTCAATCGAAGTAATCAATAAACACATGGTCGGGGGGCAGTCGCCCCCCGGCTTAACTTCTAAAAAAGGAAGATAACTATGAAGGTAGCACTTGAAGGCTCACTTACAGTGAGTGTACCAGTTATGGTCACGCTCGACACATCCGAAACGTGGGTGCCAAACCGTCTGGAAGCAGCCCTGCAAGACCAAGACGATGAATTCTTGGACGAGGTTTTTTCAGACATGCTAGATGGCGTGGACTATGAGTTCTATAAGACATGGCCCGATAGCCTGGCTCCAATGGCAGGACACATCGTGCTTGGCCCTAACGTGGGTGAGTTCAAGAACTGTGAACGGTTTGGAGCGGAGGAAGTATGAGCATTGATACACGCAAACTCTATCAGGCACTGCTGTCTGCCAAGATATTCTGTGAGGATGTTAGGAATTATCCATCCCTTCTAACCAGAGAGTTAGATGACCTTGAGCCCATACTTGAGGAAGCTCTTTTGCTACTCAATGATCAGCCCAATGAATAGGAGAACCAAGTCTCTTCATAAGGTAATGGAACGCTTGATCCCATTTGCTGAAGAGATAGGGTGGGAGATCACTCCATCGGGGGGCAAGTGGTTGGAGCAACTTGTCCCAGCACGGAAATGGCTAGGAGATATTGGTCCATTTGTACAGCCTACAATTAAATTGATAGGCCCGGTGGTAGCACACATTAGAAACGATCATCCCAATACTGAACTGGTAAGGACAACGGTACGATTCTATGGCAAGGTTCCTACCGGACTATGGGCGGAACATCACAGTGCCCTTGAATGGCTGAAGCTTACAGAGGAGGAGCTATGAAAAATTTTACAGTGTGGTTCAGGGTAGGTGTGGATTTTAAGGAAACTATCGAAGCTGAAGATGTCCGTGATGCAGAGGTAAGGATTTCGGACAGAGTAGATGACAAGTTTCTTGATGCAGGGGGGTATCATGACCGAATTCTTGAGTCTTACAAAGCACACATCTATGACGTAGTGGAGGAAGCCGATGAGAACTCGTGAAGCCAGGCGTGTGAAGAAAGACGCTCTGAAACGAGCACGGATATATGGGCACAACCCTGAGTTAATATCAGGTGAAGGTGCAATGCATCTATATGGCTGCTTGGAGCAGGGCTGCTTCCACCTGCTTGAGTGCTGGGACAACCCAACTCATGCCAGCGGACTGATGATGCACAGCCCGTGTGTTGATGCACTGAAGCGTAGTTGGTGGAAGAGAATGCGACATTCCATCTATGAATTTATATGGTTTGTAACTGAATAAAGGGGAGGTAACAATGAATGAGTATAAGATTGATTCAAATGTGCCAGCACCACCAGCACAACACGGTAGCTCTAAATATCCGTGGGATGAGATGAAAGAAGGAGATTCATTCTTTATACCCAAGCGTGAAGGCAGGACTGCCCGTGAGACTGGTAATCTAGCCTATATGGCAGGCCGTCAATGGTTGTGGAGGAATAACATTAGGCACCTCAAAGTTTGCCAACGTCTAGCAACAGAGAATGGTGTCGAAGGATCTAGGATTTGGTTGGTAAATAGGGTGGGCAACTGGAGAAAGGGCAGGAAAAAATGAGTAAAGAAAAACCCCCTGTGCCAATCGGGGAGCAACCGACTGGGGCAGGGGGAAAAGGAGTGGGAAAAAGGGGTAAACCCAAACCTATTTTTTTCTCATCACCCAATAAAACGAGAACGCATAAGAGGAGTAATACGTTGCATCGTCAGGGTGAACTTAATTCCCCCTAGCATTCATAGCAATGTTGATTCAAAAGTCCCAATCGTCATCATCAAAGCTAGGAGCGTAGTCACTCCAGTGTCCTATGGACCGATCAAACTTGAGCGGACACACACCATGTCTGCCAACCCAAGACCAACGCACCTTCCAGACATGAGCTTCTGGAGGATCTATATCATGAGGATCTCTCCATAACGTGATACCGATATCGGCCTTTGCAAACCATGCCGCAGACCCGGCAATATCATGGCCGCTAACTACCACCTTGGAACCTCTTCTGTCAGGTGAGATCTTGGTGGGATGAGCAATGAAGAACACATGGGCATCGTGAGACTTGGCCCACTGCTGTACTTGAGTCAGCAGACTGGAGATCTCATCGGTCTCTTTAGAATTATTAGATAGCGTGATGTAATTGTATGGATCTATGACCAGAATCCTGCAACCCATACGCATGACCGCAGTAGAAGCTATGTCCAATATACCTTCTATGGTCGTAGGCCCATCACGCCTGTAGTCCATGAACAAGAAGTGTTCCTTGAGCCAAGCCTGAGCATGATCCCTTTCTTCGGGGGTCATCCTCTGCTCACCACCCTCAAAGAAGGGGCGTTTAGTAAGCTTCTGTGCCAGTTGCATGAGGTGCAACTCAGGAGGCTTCTCAAAACTACAGAACACAGTCTTATACTTCATAGACTGGGCAAGATTCAAACAAAGTTGATCTATGAAATCACTCTTTCCACTGGATGGAAAGCCAGTTACTACAGTGACCATGCCCGGTGCTATCTGGATGAACTCATCAAGAGAGGACAGCCCAGTTCTAGCACCACGCAACTGACCATTTTCATAGAGATCCAAGACAGCATCACTAAACACTTCGGCCCCATGTAGTCCTATCATGGGCACTGGCTGACAATCTTCTAATTGTCCTGCCAAATAGTCTTTGCCTTCTGTTTCTAGAGCAGCACTAGCATCCTTGTAATCCTCTAGGTCAATGATCCAGACTTTAGAACTACCGATCCTGCGAATGATCTCTTCCTTGAGAGCATTCCCCGGACCATCGTTGTCGGTGTTAAGGATGATACGAGGTGCAGACTCAAGCTCTCGCTTGGCTCTCCAGATGTAAGCAAACTTCTTATCATCTTCCGGTGTGATCTTACCATCCCTGACCTTGGCCGGAGCACCGTTGGGGATAGACACAACACTGACGTTGTCAGGCAAGTCACTGGTCATCCATGCTAAGGCGTCTATTTCTCCTTCGCAAATTAGAAGATCATTGCCCTCGACATAGCGGTCGATGTTAAAGAAATCCTCGCACACATTTTCCTGGGAAAACCTTTTGTCCGTGTCGGCTGATCTCCATTTGATGGCATTGATTAAGTCGCCATCACGGTATGGAAAACCTACGGCTGGAACAGTCTTGCCATTGAAACGGCGAGTGCCCGTGATTGCATGTGATTGGATTACCGAATCTGCAATGTGCCTGTCTTGAAGGTACTTTATCGCAGCTTCATTATCAGTTTCTGTCAGGTTAGTAATCGGTTCTCTGACCACCGGGACTGTCTCCAGTGACCACTCCCGATCATTGACCCAGCCACCACTTATATCACAATGATGACACTGATACTGCACACCTTTGTTATCAATTTTGAGTGACAGGGATTTGTCATGTTTGTGCTTGGTTCGACTGCCCTGACACATCGGGCAATGTCTCTTGTACTGGCCTACTGTTAGTGTGGATGCTACTCGCTCTATTGCCGGAATTACGTCTTGTCGCACTCTTCCCCCTCTTCAGCAACTAGTTCACTTAATCTCTGTATAGCTAAGTCCTTGTTATCTAATGTTGTTACAACAATAAAAGATCTAGGATTCTTTCTATCTAAACCCCACTCTATGTACTGTCCCTTAACTAATCTATCATTGGGATATACATAGTCCTGTAATAAATCTAGTATTAGAGAAGCATCTAGATCTGGTCTACGACTAGCGTAGTAAATCTTAATAGCTACAAACACATCTTCTTCAAACAGTTCTTTTCTAGTGGGGCACTGTTTCTTAAAATCTCTACTGTAGTTAAGAGCTTTTTTAGATTTTATAAACCTTGGTTTCCCACCAATAGCAACGAGTCGCCTAGAGTTAGCTTTAGAGGCAGGCTCGCCAATGATCATAATGGTAGCCGGGTCGTTGTCAATAGAGTTGCATGATTTTAGCCACGATGTTATCATCTTACTCACCCTTTCTGGAGAGTCAGGATAACATCCAGTGGTGTTAGGGGCAACTACAACATGGAGGAAAGGCTTGAGCACCCAGCGTTTCAGGGTATACGAGGGGGTCGGTGTACCACCTAAAAAACCGGGGCCAAGGAGCAAGTGGGCGGACCTTCCCTTGGACAGCATAGAGGTAGGAGATCTGATCGAACTACCACTGAGGGATGACGAGATAGAAGGGAAGCTGAATAGCATCAGAGCCTATACAGGCCGTGCTGCTAATAAGCTGGGAAAGAAGTATTCAGTTCGTGTCACGGAGTATGGAATAGGTATCTGGAGAGTTCAGTAAAACAAGAGGAGGGTAAATGCCTTTAACCAATCATTGGCAGGCACCTGACGCTTTTGTCAGGGCGATTGAGAATGATCCATACAGCAAGGGGGATGCTGACTTCTCCGCTACAGAGTTGTTGAAGCCACCCCAGATCGTAAGGCTCTATAACAAGCACGAGGACACTGTCACAAGTGATGTGCGTGATGAGTGGTGGAAGCTCTTAGGCAAAGGTGTACATAATGTCTTGGAGGGCCACGGAGAAGGGTCATGCGAAGAGCGTTTCTTTGCTGAGTGTGAAGGAATGAAGATCTCAGGAGCTATAGATCTTCTGAGTGATGATGGTGCTGTTACCGACTACAAGGTGACGAGTGTCTTTACTATCCAGAGAGGTCTGAAGACCGACTGGGAACAGCAACTGAACATCTATGCTTGGTTGCTTAGACAAAACGACATCACCGCTACGAGCCTCACTATTGTGGGGTTGTGTCGTGACTGGGTAAAGTCTCGCGCAGAAGCGAAGAGAGACTATCCACAGAGCCCCATCGTTCCAATCAAGGTGCCACTGTGGCGTCCTGAACGGCAGGATGACTTCGTAGCAGGCCGTGTAAGGGTCCACACCATGGAGAACACCATACCATGTACCCCCGAAGAGCGATGGGCGCGAGGGGGCTACACAGTGCTTGGTGGGGGGCTTAAACCAAAGTCGTTCGACACACTGAACGAAGCTGCTAACTACATCAACACTAAGCAGAAGCCCGGAAGAACTTTTTCCATCAAAGAAGGGGGCGCAAAATTCGTGCGTTGCGAAGGTTGGTGCCCAGTATCAGATCATTGTCCACAATGGAGAGGAGGAGCAGGTGAGCAATCCAACCGCAGGTGAGATTTGGAAGACCCTGTCTTCTATCGACGTAAGTAAACACGTTGAGAAGCGGAGACAGGGCACTATCGAACTGAGCTATCTGTCATGGGCCAACGCTTGGGCGTATGCCATGACTCACTATCCTGAGCTTACCGTCAAATGGCACGGTATGACTGACAAGGATGGTGTAACACGGGATGTTACAACTTACGAAGACGGCTCGTGTTCCGTGTGCTGTTCGATCACTATCGGTGATGTGAAGCGAGAGATGTGGCTTCCGGTTATGGATTACCGGAACAATGCTATTGTAGGCACCGTTGGTGCTGACGGCAGACCTACTGGCCCTGACGCCAGACAGATTTCCGATGCAAAACAAAGGTGCTTAGTAAAATGTCTGGCAGCTTTTGGATTGGGACACTACTTGTACAGCGGTGAAGACGTTCCGCCTAACCTTATAGCGGATGATCCGCAGACCATTGCGAAGCCCAAGAAGAAGCGGCCCAAGAGAAAGAAGCCAGCCGCCAAGAAGAAGGCCGATGCCCCAAAGGCAGAGGAAGTCGTGGTGGAAGAGGACGCCGATGGCCTGAAGGACAAGTTGATTGAGCTAACCCACACGCTGAACGATGGCGGATGGATACCGGATGATGCTACCAAAGCTCAGATCAAAACTGCGGTAACATCCCTTGATGTTAAGGCGATGGCATCACTCATCGACACGCTGCAACAAGCAGAACAACCCTTACTTAAACTTAACAATGACACCCAGGAGGCCAACTAATGGCAACGAAGTACGACAACCAACCCCAATTGGACTTCTCTATCTTTGAGAACAGGTTTGCGACAACCTCTAAGCACCCAAGCATGACAGGTGTGATTGAGTTTACTCGTCCTTTCCTCAAGGCGATGGTCGAGGAAGCCAAGAGTGGCACAATGCCCACGCTCAAGGTGGCTATGTGGGCGCGAGAGGGCCGTGAAAGCGGCAAGCCTTATCAGTTCATGAGGCTGGAGCTTAAACAGAGTAACGGGGCTGCCGTTGAGGAGCCTGTTGATCAGGAGGAAGAGGATGACGGTCTCCCCTTCTAAGGAAGCGTTCCTGCTGCGTCTTGAGCGCACGATCCTGAACATGATCAGGCGTGAGGCGCAAAGCAGGAATATCAGTGTCACCCAGATGTTTAAGGATATCATCGAAAGCTACGACTTCACGGGCCAGAAGGAGCGATTGAAAGCCCCGAAGACAAAGCCCTGGTGGAATTAAAAAATGAGAGTCAACGGGCTCAGTAAATTATTTTATCTCTTGCTGTTTTTGACATTGAGTTCATGTGCTGCTCACAATCCTGAATGTTGGTGGGGTAACCAATTAACTAATGAAGAATGTCCGACTGAGGAGTAGTTATCGTGAAAATATGGGGAGCAGATTACTGGAATTATGAAGGCGAAAAACTTACCGAATACTTCACAACAAGGAGGGAAGCGGTAGCGGCAGTGAACAAGCACAACACTATTAATGCGCGGCGAGCGGATGAGGAGTTCAACGAAGAACGCCATGATGGCTATTGGTGGGAACCTGCGAAGATACATCCGCACTCGACAACGGTTTTGGTCAACAAGGCGAACATGTTGTACTACTTCCACAGTGCTATGATATGTAACTGTAGAGACGGTAGCGATAGCATCTACAACGCCCCCTTTTCGGTAGAGGAGGAGTGATGAGGTTCTATGCAGTGTCGCTAATGCGATCAATGTCGGGTAATCATGGTTATCAATACTTCAGTAACAAGGCTGATGCTACTAAATGCAAGCGAGAGTGGGAAGGATCAACTGATGCGGTTTCATTACCTGAAGACAGTCGAGTTGCATTGATTGATGCCATCGATATCAAACCAACTAAGGCCGGAATTCTGGACGCACTAAACCAAATAGAGGGCAACAAACCAAAGCGTCTGCCTGGGATGGACTATAGCTGGTACTGGCAGCAGCGTATGGAGAAGCGATTTGGAAAAAGGAGTGAGTGATGCTCGTTCAGACATCGTTGTTTAATGAGCCTCTGTTTGATAACCACTACACTGTTTCACAGTTGAGGCAGATGTCGGCAGAAGGCTCAAAGAAGTGCAAGTGCTGCGGAGGAAATATCCGTGTCTATCGCCGGGTGCTTAACTCAGGCATGGCACGAGTACTCTGCTGGCTCGTAGCCAACCGGATGGGCCAGTGGACCCACATTGCCAAGATCCCTGCGGAGATCGACAGGGGTCACGAGGTTGGCAGGCTCGCCTACTGGAACTTAGTTGAAAGGCAAGAGAATACTGACACCTCCAAGAGATCCTCTGGCGTATGGCGTGTAACCAATAGAGGTATTTCCTTCGTGCTCCACGGAACTGAGATACCAAGCCATGCATTCTGTAGTGTGCCAGGCCATGTCATACTTGGATTTGAGGATGACCTTGTTACTATACATGATGTTCTGAAGGAACGATTTGACTACAATGAGTTAATGCAAGGAGGCAACGGTGTTACGGGGTAAAAGGTTAGCTAAGATTGGCGCACTCACATTGTTACTGGGTGCATCCACTCTAGTAGCCCTACGTTATGCCGCAAAATATGGATGGTTGGCTGGTCACACACATTGGGTAACGCAGCAACTTCGGAATCGGGATCAGCCTGACGATAGGTGGTATGTGTGAGTCAGATTGACATTTTCAAACGTCCAGTCCGTGATCCAATCAAACGAGCGGATCGCATATTAGATATCGCAATAAGACGACATAAGGCTGTAGCAGTATTTGCGATGTTTTCCGGGGGGCACGATTCAGTATGTGCCGCGCACGTTGCAAGCCGTCACCCACAATTCACGGCCTGTGTTCACATCAACACTGGTATCGGTATAGAACAGACCAGAGAATATGTCAGAAAGACTTGTAAGGATTTTGGGTGGCCCTTACTAGAATATAAGTCTTCTGATTACACGCAAAGCTATGAGGAACTTGTATTAGAACGTGGGTTCCCTGGCCCATTTCACCACACTAAGATGTACAATCGCTTGAAGGAACGTAGTATTGCTGCCCTCACCAGAGAGCATAAGACAAAGCGTTCTGACCGTATTATTTGCGTGACTGGTGTACGGCGAGAAGAAAGTGTGCGTAGAATGGCTACAAGTCAGACTATCAATCGGGAAGGGGCGCGAGTGTGGGCTGCACCTTTGATTGATTGGACCGGGGAAACAAAGAATGAATATATGACCACACACAACATCCCTCGCAATGAAGTAGTTGATCTATTGCATATGAGTGGTGAGTGTCTGTGTGGTGCATTTGCCAAACCGGGTGAGCTTGAAGAAATCGGTATGTGGTTTCCAGAGGAATACGAACACATCAAACAACTTGAGAAGCAAGTAAAAGAACGGGGGCTTCCGTGTAAGTGGGGACATCCTCCACCTGACACTCCTGTCTTAGACCCTTTACAAGAAGAACTTCCTTTATGTGTTGCCTGCGTAAATCGTTAAATGGATCTCTTCCAGCAACTGTATGACATTGGCCTAGAAGAAGGGCTCCTCATGGACGGCTACGATGACTGCATCGTAGGTATCCTAGAACGGTTTGGTATGGAGCCGATCATCCTATACGACAAGAAAAAGGTGATAGAGAAGCTCATGGCTGAGGGCTGCACACATGAGGAAGCCCTGGAATTCTACGAGTACAATCAGTTGGGGTCTTGGGTAGGCGATAAGACCCCCGGCTTTTTAGTAACTCTGGACTAACAGTGTTCCGATCCCAACTCCCGCTAAGACATAGGGCACTGCTCGACCGACTCGACGCATGATACTGGGGGTGGCTATAGCTTCCCAGGCATCTGCCTCTTCGTTCAAGGCCGTGATCTCACGCCTCAGAGCATCATTCACTTCTTGCTCCCTGATCCACATGGAATCAAGGGCCTCGACACGCTGCCACAGTAGTGACTTGTCAGCCTCAAGCGTTTCTATCTGGACTTCGTAAGCCTGTACCTGAACACGATGGTTAGATTGGATCTCATCAAGGATCGTTTCTAAACCTTCGTGAGCCTCCAGGCTATCTCTGAGTACCTCTATGCCCTCTTCAAAGCTTATAGAGGCGTCTAAGGCCCTCTCAGCAGCTTCTGCTCTAACTTCAGCAATAGAATCATGAGCATGATCAAGACTATCTCTGAGAACTTCATAACCTTGGAGTGCTTCCTCGACCTGACGTTCAAGGTCCACACGCTCTATCTCAAGGAGCCTGACCTTCTCTTCTGCGATCAAAGCGTCTGCCCGTGATGCATCAATGTAGGTAAAGCCTAGCCCCAAGAGAGCCACGACTCCCACTACGATGGCTATTTCTTTAAGACTCATTGTGTTTTAACTGGAGCGTAAGCTATCATGGGCGATACAACCCCGTTCATCTTTTTTCTTCTAACCCGTACAGTTTCTACGATACCTTCCTCTAACAACTTTCGTAGTCGAGTGCGTACAGAATTTGGACTCATATCTAAGGCACTTGCTAGTTGAAGTACCGACATGGCACCGTCTTCTGTTTCGGTAAAAACTAAGGCATCTCTAACCTGTTGAAGTAGTTCCGATTCAGTGATCTCTCCCATCTACACCTCCACAGTCGTTGGCCTGTTGGGTTTATAGAGTACGGTTTTCATATCATAACCATCATCATCTATCTCAAACCAAACAAGTCCTATGTCAGCCAATGACTCAGCCACCCTATGTACATACTCCGTAGCAAGTTGCCAGGCCGGGAGTGCTACGACCCTAGTCTTCACCTTGTGAATCCTTCCACTATCAGCGAACTGATGGAAGTGACTACGCACAGCAATGTCAGGCGGCTCTTCATAGTCCATCATGTAGTTGAAGAAGATGTCTTGAGCGAACCATCTGATGTATGGACCCTTGGTGTGCGCCCGTCTTCCCATGCGTCCATGGTGCTTGATATCGAATAGAACTGGACCGATCTGGATCAATCTTGAATACGATGATTTGTTCCCAGTGTCGGGATCTCCTACAACCTTCCAGCCTTGGGCACTGAGTGCCCGTGCGATCCCTTCCTCTGACCCACCAGCCCTGCCTACATGGCTAGGTGTACCTCTGAGTACATGGATAGTCTGGGGCTTGAGTGCCAGCGGAACCCTGAGTGATTCAATCGCGCAACTCATATGGACGCCTGTCAATCCGCTTGCGATCTGCGTAGTACGATGATGATCTCCATCAATGAGATCACCATTAAGAACCAAGTGTAGCTTCGCCTTTCTATTCTTGCGTTTAACCGACTTGATTACAGCCCATGCTTTTTCCCAATTATCCCATAACCAGCGTTGGGATTTGTTGGGTTCATACATTCCGCCATCATCTAGCTCTAGTCCTTCGGGGGGACACAGCCCAACCGTGGAGCCACAATGCGTGTCTCCTACGCACACAACTATATGTTTCATTCATCATCCTCTTCCGGTGTCTCCCAATCTCCCCATCCTGATGTGGGGTCAAAACAAACAGTACATTCCTCGTTCTTTTTTATTTCAATACCACATTCATGACAAATCTCCGATCCTTTGTTGAAGTCCCAGCCACACAGCCAGCAGAATCGGTCATCCTTGTCGTTGTCTGAGGCACAACGGGGGCAATCCATTAATTTTCCCGGTCCTCACGAAGCGCGTTGGACATATATCTGGCACCTGTAAGACCGCCTATGCCAGCTAGTAAGTTCCTACTTCCTGCTTTAGCTGGATCAAACGCAGCCCAAGGTGATCGTATATTTTTGGAATCAAAAATACTTACGACTGGGGCACCGCCCCAAGAGGAGCCTGATCTTAAAGTACCCCTATACATTCCTTCATATCCGGCCTCTTTAGCAAGATCTACCAATATTTCTAAAACGTCATCGTCTTGGATTCCAGAAATAGTCGCAAAAGATCTTGCTGGTCTATCAAGTGGAGGTCTAGGGGTTGCATAAGCCTTGTCAACTAACTCTTTCCACTCATCACTATCGTGTTTAAGAAGTTTTTTGCTGCGAACCCTGGCTGGATACAATCGCGGACTACCTCCCAGGCGGTTAAAAAGCCCGGAACTGGCATACTTCTCAGCGAAACCGGGACTACTTAAATATATACCCGGACCAAAATCTCCCACGGAACTTGGTTCAAGTGCAGTCCAATCATCTGCACCTTTAACTGGACGATTAGTGCCATGGGCCAATTCCAAATCCATATCAAACCCCATTTCTTCAGCCCGTTTCAAGCGGCTGGCCTCATCCATAGGTAGCTTTCTTCTACCTTTCAAAAGCTTTCTTACACCTGCTGCTCCAACAAACGGTAGCATGAGTCCGGCTAGACCTAATCCAACACGGCCTAAGCTACGATCCTGTAATCCCGCACCTATCTCAACTAGATCAGTGGCTTCACCTATACCGGGTAGCATCGAAGCACCGATATAGCCCAGGCTGGGATCATCAGCCTTACCCCTGATACCCTCCCATAGCTGTTTTAGCTTGTCGAGGACCGGGCCACCCTGTTGAAAGGCGTTGAGAGTAGTGAGGCTCACTAGCTGCCTTCCATTTACTGAATGCGTGGGTCTTGCAATATTTGCAGTCTTGCTTTCAGTTCTTCCAACTCATCAACTTGGGGCGCAGCAACTGGAGCCCGTCTAGGCTCTGCTTCAGCCACCTCTACATCACGATCTCTGCCGATTAAGCCTCCCAGCCAATCAAGACTTCTAGCTAACCTAGAAGGGCGTTCTTCCCCACGGCTTCGTGCGAGAGCTTCTTCAAGATCGCCAAGGTTCACACGAACAGGACTGCCCTCTCCTTCTGGGCTACCGTATGCTTCTCCAAAAGCACGAGGAATACCGTATGCCCCCTGTTCTTTACGACTCTCTAAAATCTCTTGGAACCTATCGAAGTCCGTGGGCTCCGGTAATCGTTCATTAAAGTTATACTGGTCGGTCATGTAGTAGTCGCCAGTTTCTGGATCTTTTTCTATTTCCGCCTGCCCGAAGGTCGCCTTCATGGAAAAGCTTGGATCAAAAAACTTACTTATGATTCCACTGCCTTCACTTCCACCTACATCGGCGTAAGGATCGTCTCCTGAAGTAGCGTAATCCTCGTACTCTAGAACGCCTCTATCCTGAAGTGTCCCGCCCATGCCCCTGAGTACCGCATCTTGCAGTGCCCTGTGTTCTGACTGAGACATACTGTGTTCGGTGATGGGTCTTGAGCCAATGAGATTGCCCAGCCAATCCATCCCAAGGCGTTCGCGGACCTGCTTGCCTATAACGTCACCTACAATCTGTTTGAAAGCCAAGGGTAACCTTGGCAGTCCAGAAATTCCCGTATAGGATACGCCACTAGGGTCACCACCGTTGGCGTAGCCCCTTAGACTTCCTATCCCATGTTCACGCTTCACGATGTACCCCATCTAGCTGGCGACGGTCTACCAATCATACCCCTCACATCAACGTGGGTAAACGATTCGTAGCGACCTAAGCCTAATAATTTTTTCCACGGACTGTCTTCGATTAAATCAGCAACATCAGACGGCGACCATCCAACCTTTACTATGTCTGCGGCACCCAACGTGATGTGCATAGAATGAGACACGCCGCCGATAGTCTCATTGTACTCTGGATCACGATACCAGCTAGAAACCAGCACAGGTGCGACACCATCAGCCCTTCGTACCCATTCAAGAACGTCGATCAGCTTGAATGCGTTGCCCAGCTTCTCTATAGGAGGGGCACCAAGTGCTACGCCGTATGCAGTGCGCCCTACATCACATATCTCCAACGCACTGAAATTGGTAGTACCCCTCTGCTTCAGCCGCCCGTCACACAGGGTGACCCAATCACCTCTCGTCATGTTCCTTGAACCTTACATCGTTGTCTAACAGGTCAGGTTGCCGTGGTCCCTTAATTGCGTGAGCAATGCCTGACGCTACACCTGCTACTTGCGGACCCAGGTACTGTGCCACCCTTGGACCTCCGGCCCATGCGACAAGCCCTACCGCTAATCCACCTAGAAGACTGTATACAGCTTCGGGGACATCCCATACGGTGGAATCAAGAACAATGATTACACCCGTAAACACCAATGATGCTGCCAAAAAGACACGGGCTGCACTAAGAGATCCTCGTTCGTCTTTTACAATCTCAATCATATTACGGCCCTTTCCCAATTGTGTGGCTCTAATCCTCTCATCCCAGCCTTAACGCTAGTCAGGTCATCCAAGATCCGGTCACGTTCTTCTATCATATCGAAGAGGAGTTCGCGCTTACGATCTTCGGTGATCCAAGTGCTTCTCAGCAAGTTGTCCCTGCGCTGACGCCATCTCTGCATATACGTTCCGAAGGCATTCACCTTACTACGGTAGTTGCGCGTATCCACATTGTCTGCAATCCATTTTTGTACTTCTTCTGGAGAGCCCTCTTTCCTGAGCTTGTTCACTATGGACACATAGATATCAACTTCTTCTTTAAGCTCATAAAACTTGTCTACATTGCTTCTCCCTGTTCTCCAGTCGCCCACGATGTCGCCTATGACGGGGAAGTTTTCGATACCTTCTCCGGTTAACAGGGACGATGGAGCCCAGTCGTAGCGAGTACCGACTATATTTTGTCCAGTAAACTCTCTGGTAATACGGTCACTGACGAGCATGGTGTACATACCAGCATTACCGAAGTACTGCCTGATCATATATTCGATCTTCATTGGAGACGAAAACGTGCTGTCGCCCGGAAGTACACCAAGGATCTTTGCCAATCCTGTTGCCATATTGCTTGTATATTCGGTGCGTTGAAACTCTGAAGGCAGATCTTTCATATAGGAAGGAACTATCGGCTCCCTCGTATATGCATTCTGGTTACGCATAGCGGCCCATATCGGGCGCATGATCTGCGGCATAACATGGAAATCAAGGTTTCTTTTGGTTTGATCTACAAACTCTGCCCCAACATCCCCTAGCGTGTAATCCTCTTCGTCTATCATTCTGAGGATAGATTCCGGCATGGCTTTGTAAAACATCCCTGCCGTGAAAGAGATAGGCAGCTTAATATATTTATCACCGATTGGTATGAGGTAGTTGTTCATTTTCTCAACTTCCCCAGCCCTCTTATATGCTTCATCGTCACGCATCAGCATGTAATAGGCGAACAATGCCGCAGCCATGTGCAGTCCACGAATCACGGTACGATTTCTGATAGACTTGGCCGCTTCGTCATTCATTCTGGGGTCTACTAGATGAGCACCCAGGGCATCAGGGGAACCAACATGGCTTCGTACAAAGCTATCGATTCCGGTAATACCACCAGCCATAAATGGTATCGTAGAAATAATGGCGTTGAGTAACGGTGAATCACCACGCCTGCCATAGTTCATGACCTCCAAGCCGTCCAGCATGGCTTGAGCCGGACTACCAGTTGCAGCTAGAGTCGTGTCGTGAACACCTACTCTGGCAGATATCTCGCCTACATCCCTCATATTTCTGTACATGACATGAATAAACGACATGTAGTCGCGAATATCTCTGAATGGTACTCTTCCCTCTTTAAGCTCCGCTGATATTTCTTCGTACCGTTCCTGCTGCTTGGACCTCCTCGCCATCCTTTGACCGACATCGCCAAGGCCCAACGTCCTCAAGCTTCTACCTAATGGTGTGTCACTCTCCATTAGTTCTTGGAATGGCCCCGTACCCGCTATCAAATCCTGGGGACTGTAATAAGCACCACCACCACCTGCTATGAGACTATATTCTCTAGCTCGTTCAAGGGTGCCATCTGCTACGGCTATTTGCATAGACTTGAGTGAGGGGAAGAAAGCATTCGGAGCACCTCCGTATGTTATGTTTGTATGCCTGGCGTCCTTCAAGAAGTTTCTATAGATGAAGGCAGGGAAGTTGATGATCCCCCATCTGAGAGCCTGACCAGCTATCCTGGCAGATTGCAGGAATCCGTTTGCACCAGAAAATCCATACATCATGGTGGCATTAGCGAGGAGGGGATCGGCTAGTTTATGAAACTCTTCCTGACCATCTACCATGATGCGGAGAACATCCGGGCCAGCCTCGTCCACCTGCATACTTTGTACACCGAAGCCCTTTTCTGTTAGCTCCTGAGTATCACGAACGACTCTCCGTGCGGCTGTATTAGTGAAAGAGTCACGGATCATAGCTACTTCGGAGTACAGAATGTTTCGTACCAAATCTACATTTTCCAGATTATCAAAGCCTTCCACTGCATGATCAAACTGGTGCTCTTTGGATTCGACCATGCGTCCGAATTGCAGCCACTTCTCAATATAGCCGCCTTTGCGGCCATTACTGCCTAACGGCCACGCTGGCATCATGCCCACATCTTTATAGAGTGGCAGATAGGTCATGTCTTGCAAGAATGCATGCATCTCCGGTGTGATCATACCCTTCGACAGCATGAAATCTAGATTGTCTATGTTGTGTGCCTGATAGGATTCATTGAATTCAATTATGTGTGGAGCTTCAACCGTAATTGAGTCCACCATTTCCTGTGCAGCCTGAACCTGTTCTTCAAGCTTCATGCCCTTTTTATAGGGTCTCTTTTTGATTTGTTGCTTGAAAAAGCCGATGTTCGCTTGGTCACCTGCTTGCGTTGCGCGGTCCAGTGCGGCCTGTGCTTCAACTATTTTTCGGTTCATATCAAGAAAACGCCGTGCAACTATGTACTGTTTGGCGAATTCCCTATCCTGCTTGCTTTGGAGGTTGCCAACCATCTGCAATAATGTCTCTTGACCTTCATCGTAAACCTTGAATTGATGATATCCGTCCAACGGATCACCAATCCACTGAATCGCACCTTTATGTAGCACACCTTCAAATATATTTCCAGCACTATTGCGCCATCTTAATGCTGCTATCGCACTGGTATCGGCTAAGGACCGCATCCCGTCTCTCACCCCATCAACAAGCTGCCCTAGTTTCTCTACCGGATAGGCACCATCTGCGATACGGCGTCTTAGGTAATCTGCGAACGCCCTTCTGCGTGTCCCCTTAGACAAGCCTTCCCACGGCTTCAGCCAAGAATCGGCAAACCGTGTTATAATTCCAGTGGTTTCCTTTAATTGTTGTTTTTCGTTTTTCTTATTCCAAGCTTCTTGGTCTGTCGCATCAAGCGGATTGACCAGAGCTTCTAGAGCGTCAAGTACAACTTCGCCCACCAATTCATCATCGGCTTTTAATTCTGGAGCACGTTTGTCAACAAGATCCTGAAGTTCTGCGGACGGTGCCCATCGTTCTTGGTTGCGGAACCTATGCTTGATGGGCTCTGGCATCGTGTACTTCTGTGTTCCTTGCTTTTGCCTAAAGTACTCGTTGATTGCTCTATCGGAGGCGTTGATTCCTATAGGGGGAATCTCTCCGGGCTTCGTGTTCGCAAGCTCCTCGTCCATCATAAATTGGTTGAACAGCCTGTCACGCCAAGTCAATTCGGGGATGTCAGATTGGACCATATTAAATTGTTCTTCGTCTAGTATGGCCCGTGTAATACGTTGTTCAGCGTCTGTATCACCCTCTTCTATCGCCTTCTTTAATTCTCTGATATGCCTTGGGTCAGCATACCGTGATAAACGTAGAGATCTAGGTTGACCTGGGATGGGAGCCCCTCTCCGCCCTACTTCTCCGGTTTGAAATTGAGAGAAAATAGACAAGATGTCCTGCATTCCGGTATCGCGTCCAGATTCGATACCAGCCGTCAAGAATGAGACCAGCTTCTCTCTAAGAGTACGCACCTTGCCAGCAGTTCTATTTCTTGGAATCTGATCTTTAGCCAGAGCCGTCATATACTTAGCTCGTGCTTCAGACATCAGATCCTGCTGATTCAAATTAGGATACAACTTCTCAGCAAACTGCACGAAGTTCAGCCCAAGTTTATGGCCCTCTTCACTGACAGACGCAGGAACAACTGTATCGAAAGCCCTGCTGTCCATTGTATTTAATTCATTCTCAAACCAGTAACCTTCTTGGTCGTAAGCATGGACCACTTCTTCGGTAAGATCCTGAATGATATCCCTGATTGGTCTAGTGCCATCAGGATCAATCTGTGAAAGGTTGATCCACAGCCTAGTGTTAGGACCGTCTAGCATTGCCAGCGATTTCGCCATGTTCTCAGGATTGGCGATAATCCCTTCAGGCCCCATGATGGCTTCGTAAACAGGATCTATATCAGCGGACAACTGGTAATCCAGACCCGGAAGGTTCATACGGTCTAGGTGCTGTCTCACTGCGGCCTTAACCCTGCTAATCTTGGTCACTAGTTCATTCTGGACCCTAGCTTCCTCATTCGCTTTTTCTTCGGCTGCTTGTCTCTCTTGATCGGTATCCGCATCAGTAGCTTCCACAGTGAACTGGCGTGTATCATCGTTGAGATACAAATGCAGCCTCTTCTGACCGTCAATACGGCTCTTCCTGATTCCGGCAGTGATGTATCCAGCTTCATCTAAATGCCTTACAAGCTGCTTTGCCTGGTTAAACTCTTGTGCTCTCCCTTCTGGATCTGTGGCATCAATCAACTCTTTGATATCTACCCATGCTGGACCCTTTCTGGTCGCATTGTCACGTTTTGCTTGCAGTTGCTGCAACACTCCTGCCATCTGTGACGTTGTATAAGTTGGCCTTGAAAGATCGGGAAGACGGGTGAGAGTCCTGAAGGTGGGCATGTTGGCGATATGCCCAAACAAAGCCTTTCTTTGACCCGGAGTTAGATCCTTAACATCACTTGTTCCGGTAACTGCCCGTACCAATGCCTTGAACCCTTCGCTATCAAACCCTGTCAGACCCGTATCACTGTTTGCATGGAGTTCAATGTTCTTTGTACCTAAAAGTTCTAATAACGGCTTCTCGAAATTGCTGTGGTTACTCCACACTTTCGAGTTTTCCTGATCTCCCACAACCTCTTGTATAAAGGTTGTAGCATCTTGCTCAGTAGGATTAGCCAAACGCAATTCCAATTGACCAGTATCACTCTCTCGCCACTCCACTTCTTTGTCCTGATAGTACCGCTGTACCCGATCATACATTCCTACCTGGCCTTCAAAGCCATATATGAGATCGTCTGCCGCCTTTTTATTGAAGCCCTCAATACCACCCTTATCAGAAGATTTAGAAGCTTCTTGGATAATCCGATTTATATCTGCCGGGCTTAGGCTTGCTTGCTGCGTTAAGAGTGCTCCTGTCTCAGGCAGAAGTGGTGCCAGCATGTTGACCGCATTTGCAAACCGCTGCTCAATAGGTTGATTACCGTCACCAAACAGATCGGAGCTAGTCTCTGCACCAGCAACTATGGATGGGATACCTCCTATAACAGCGGCTGCAACAGCACCTGAGTTGTATCTGTTGCTGGACTCTGCATTACGAACCGCAAAGTCCCGTAGTTCGTTTCTGGAATCACCACCAAGATGGCTAAGACGATCAGAAAGAATCAGTTCAGAGAGAGTTTCTAGTGTAATAGGCCCTTCGGGATTTGTTTCAGTTCGCACCAGAGCCATGATCTCTTCGACAGACCTGCCACTTAGTTCGTCTAGTTCTAGGAACGTGGCACCAGCATCCTGCCTCTGTTCTAGTTCTGCTTGTTGAGCTTCTTCCCGCTGTCTAGTATGTCTGGCGACATCTGCCTGGGCTTGTGCTTCCGCTTGAGCGCGTAATTCTTGCGGAGTTTGTGGCACAAATGGTTCAACACCGACAACTTCTGTGATCACGTTACCAAAGTGAGCAGTATTACCGTAACCTTCACCAGTACGGTGTTTCGCCGCCTCCGTAGCGAGTTGCTCTGCTGCCAATGACGGGTCAACCCAAGATTCAAGTGGATGTAGTCCTACTTCTGGCGTACTGCTGTAAGGAACGAAAGCTTCTGCCATATATGCTCGCGTATTTTCATCACTAGGCTCTAATCCATTTTGAGTGAGCCAATCACTATACTCCAATTGGCTTGGATGTGTGGCACCCGGAACCCATTGTCCCGCTGATTCCCCACTAGCAACCTTGATGCCCACCATTCCGGGGAGACCTGGCATCTCTGCCAACACATAGGATATAGGAGAAGCCACTTGAAGTTGAGATAGTCTAGTCGCGTCTTCTGGCCTAACAAAAAATGTTTTCTGACTTGGCGGTTGCGCTTCCCTTCTGGGATCTACCAGACCTGTGTCTTCATCTACAACGCGCTGCCTTACTGTGGTCTGGCCCGGTAACACTTCATATACACTGCCACGTTCTGTAGTAAACGTGATAGGCTCTTGTCCTGATTGCTCCGCCCGTGCTTTTTCATGGGCCAGGAGTTGATCGTAATGGTTTACAATACGGTTATGGTAACGCTGGGTTCGTTCATCTTCGGATATCTCTGGGTCCGATAGGAATCCGATCTCGTCCACGACCTCTTCTTGAACAGCCGGACCACGGTCCATCGGGTCCGCCATACTGCGGCGACCCTTCTTGTATTCCCGCTGTATGCTGTCCTCAGCCCGGAAATCACTACCCATCCATCTGTTACCTGCTCCACGCATCGCCAAGTTCGTGAGAACACTGACAATACCACCAGCACCACCACCTATGATTCCGGCATCCCACATATCGGAGCCCATCTCTGCCAGAGCTTCATCGTCATACAAGGCTCTGGCTGTTGCCATCTGTGCCAATTCTGAGGTGGATTCCTGAGCGGCTTCCGTTGCAGCACCTGTTATAAATGCTTTCGTTGCTGCCAGTCTTGCACTGTCCGCACCACCAGCACCTATCAGCGGTGCCAGCTTTCTCGACGCGGCTGAACCACCCGGCATCAGAGAGAGCGGTAGCATCTCAAAGACACCCATCAATGCGGCTGGCGGCATGGCCGCTAGTTCCTTGAGAGCGGATACATCCTGACCAGTACGCTCTTCGTAGTCGGATATCCTAGTGGCTGCATCACCCATCATCATGGGAGCACTGATCAATGAGCCAGCAGCTATACTCTGGACTCCTTTTGCACCACCTATGAGTTGCATGGCCTTGCTGGTCATAGGTATTCCACGAGCAGCGAGCATAGCAGGCACACCTACGCCAACACCAAGAGCAGCCAAAGCCTGACCGCCAAGCATCATTGGAACAATTTGTCCCACTCCCATTCCGATACCTGCTATCTTGGAATCACGATACTTGGGATCGATACCGCTATACAGCCAGTCTTTAGCTCCTCTGAGCTTCTTTTCTACGGCTGTGTCCTTGTGGGGCGTGAGCAACGCAGCAATACCCTGCGCTCCCATGAGTGGTACACTTGCGATTCCACGGGGGATATTCTCTATCGCTTGATAGAGTGCCCCGAAGATATTGCCCTCTTCTTCCTCTTCTTGTTGCACACCTGGGCCGTAAGTGCGCCACGCTGACCCGATAGTGTCTGGAAATTCCGTGGAGAGTTGGCTGAATAGGGCGTTTAGTTGGTCGGGAGTAGCACTGTCCGGTATGTTGATCTCCGTCCCATCAGGCAGATTATACCATTCGTTAGGCATGGGTACTTATCACCCACCCTGTAGTATCTGCATCAACCTTTGTGCTTCCGGTGGCACATTACCACCACCAAGTAGTGCCTGTTCTATACGTCTAATGATTATCTGTCTTGATTGTGGGTCAATAGACTCCATAGCCTCTGGTTGATTTAAGAAGTTGAGGATAGATGAAAGGTTTGATGGAGTGATGAATTCATCCTCCTGCTGCTGCTTCAGCCTTGCTACAGCCATCGACTGTCTTCCTTCTAGCTCAGACTGCATCGCTTCTAGTCTAGGTTGCCAGAACGCCCTACCAGCCTGCTCTCTTGCAGCCTGTTTGTCTAATGAGCCACCTTCTACGCCATAGATGTCCGTATCGATACCAGCGAGTTTCTCTTCAAATCCCAGCTTCTGGCTCAACTGTCTGTCTAGCTCACCGCGAATATCTTCTCCTATCTGCCCAAAGTCCTGACGCTTTCTAGGATCGCCTGTTCTGGCGAGAACTTTACTCAATGCACCGAAGCCGACACCTCTTTTACGTTGTCTGTATTGCTCTTCGGTAGGCATCAATGCTTCAATTCCAGTCCTGCGATCTCTAAGCAAATTGGCACGATCCGCATCTAGTTTGATGCGATTCTTTTCTGATTCTGTGGGGATAGAAGACATCTCTTCGTATTCATCAATCTTTTCAAACAGATCTTGGTACATAGATCCACCAGATCCAGACCTAGATCCCGATCCAGCTACTCTACGCTCATAGTCTGCCGCTGCCTCGTCCGCGCTAGGCTCAACAGGCACCTTACGCATTAGCCCACTCCAACCTTTTTCGCGAGGATCATAATATGAATCTGTAAAAGGATGTCTTGCTAAAAGTTGTCCTTCTGAACCTCTATGCTCTCCCTTAAACTGTTGACCTGGGATAAGTCCCTCCAAAAGACTTGCAAGCCCATATATACCTGCCTGTTTTATCTCATAAACATCCATACCTCTACGTCCAATAAAGCGACCAATATCCCCTAAAACAGACCTTTCCCCTGCGCCATACTCCCCTTCTGGTGTACCAAGACTCCAACGACCCCCAATATCGGGGTCGTATTCATACCTATACTCTTGTTCTGGATCTTCAACCAAACCTCTATCTTGGAACCCGACTATACCGCCGCCTGCTCTAGGTGGTGGTGGTCCGGGTGGTGGTCCTCCCGGTGGGGGAGGGGGTCCGGGCGGAGGGCCTCCGGGCGGTGGTGGTGGACCACCTTGCGGCCCTGGTCCTCCGGGTGGTGCGCCGGGTGGCGGACCTCCGGGTGGAGGTGGTCCTCCAGGTGGACCTCCGGGGGGCTGTTGCTGGGCTGCATCCGGGTTACGCAAGTATGCTTCCAGCTTATCGGTAATCGTTTGACCGGGTTGTGGAAGTCCAGCCTGCTGTTCCAGAACCTTCAATAGAGCTTCGTTCTGCTGAAGCTGTTTGGCTCTATCAGCTAACAAGAACCCCGGAACCAGCGGATGACCTTTCTTCAGTGCATCCGCTATCTCCTTGCGGGTCATGTTCTCTACATATCGTTGGGAGTCAAGAATACTCATTAGTAGTTTATCCTCCCGCCTGCATATAGTCCGTCTATAAGTTTCTTATGATATGGTGCTAGGATGCCACTGCTTGATAAGTAGCCACCGTGGGCACCAATATATCCACCCCCCGCCCAAGGTGATGACGGATCTTCTACGAAATCAGACACGTTAGTTGGATCGTCACCTGGTGGTGGGACATTATCTGGTTGGACATCTCCAGCCGCAGCAGCAGCATCTGGCGTAGGCGCGACATCTCCAGCCGCCGCAGCAGCATCAGCCGCAGGATCAGCAGTTTGACCCGATTGATAATCACTGTAGGCACCGTATGCTCCAGCAAGATCTGAAGCAGTGCTTGGAGCCTGACCATATTGACCAACTACCTGCGTGTTCTGGTACGGTAACTGTCTCATAGCACCCAACTGCCATCCGATCTGCTGTTGAGGCCATTGCTGCTGTCTCTGGAAATCCTGATAAGCGATATCGTAGTCGCGTTGCTGTTCCTGCTGGGTACGAGCACCAGCCTGTTCCATCGCCTGTAGTCTCTGCAACTGCTGTTGCTGTTGCTGTTGGCCTAATTGCATCTGCTGTCCACCAAGCTGACCCATCTGAGCACCCATCTGGCCCATTTGACCAAACGCCTGACCTTGTGCGCCTATAGCACCTTGCTGCTGTCCTAGCATTCTGCCCATCGTGCCATAACCCTGTTGCCCTAATTGACCAGCCTGTTGTAGTCCGGTCATGCCAAGTTGTGCGCCTGCCTGACCAGCCTGGAACCCTTGCTGTTGTCCTTGTAATCCTAGTTGAGCACCCTGGGTTGCAGCAGCACGTTGCGCTCCAAGTCCCTGAGCACCAAGTCCTGCACCTGCTTGTGCAGCGGCTCGCTGTGCCGCGAGTCCCTGCATGCCCATGCCAATACCTTGTCCGGTAAGTGCGCCTTGTCCTGCGAGAGCCTGTTGTAACGCACCTGCACCAGCCTGTCCCATAGCAGCAGCTTGCTGTCCTGCTCTCATCTGAGCATCACTGCCATACTGACCCGCAGCAATACCCGTTTGCAATGCTCTCATCTGTGCATCTCTGCCCTGCTGACCTGCGGCCATACCTTGCTGTGCAGCCTGTAGCTGTTGTGCCATACCCTGCTGTCCAGCGCGAACACCAGCTTGCTGTCCTGCCAGCAACTGCGATACACCTTGCTGACCAGCAGCCGCAGCCTGTTGCGCTAATTGCGCTTGCTGGCCCATGGCCTGCTGTGCGGCACTACCACCAGCCGTTTGAGCTTGTAGTTGGGCGGCAAGTCCCTGTTGCTGTGCTTGTACAGCTTGTTGTGCCGCAGCCTGACGGGCCGCCTGACCTTGCTGTGCAGCCCCGAATCCCTGTGCAGCCGCCTGTTGGGCAGCACCTATTCCTGTCTGCTGTGCAGCAGCAGCCTGTTGCTCTGCACTAAGTCCGGTTTGCTGGGCCTGTTGCTGTGCCGCCCTGTCAGCCTGGAATGCCGCTTGTGCGCTCTGGAACGCCTCTTGTTGCCCTTTACCAATAATATCAGCAGCCTGCTGTGAAGCTGCCTTCGCCTGCTCTGCCGCCTGAACACCTTGGCGAGAACCACCGAAGGCACCAGCCTGTGCGGCTTGTGATCCCAACTCCTGTTGCTGTTGTCTCTGGAACTCTTGAAGCTGTTGCAACTGAGGATCAGTGACACCCTTGGTGTACTGAGACATATACTGAGATAGATCAGCACCCTTCTGTAATTGAGGTGCCTGAGCACCTATACCACGCATACGCTCTGCGGCTGTTGCACTAGCCTGTTCAGCCCTTCCTCCAGCGGCTCCTATACCTGCAAGTGCCTGCTGACCAAGTTGCTGTGACTCAAGACCAGCCTGTCGTATATCCTTTGCACCTATCTGCCCAGTTTGTCTAGCTTCCGCCCCCGTACCACCCAACTGACCCCTAATGTCTCCGCCTAACTGCCCCGCTTGACCAGCCAAACCAGTCATCTGAGCCATAGCCTGTTGGCCTATGCCCATCCCTTGTTGTCCGGTAGCACCCATCTGGCCCATAGCGGTTTGCCCAAGCTGTTGAGCTTGAGTACCCATCTGGCCCATCTGAGCCTGACCTGCTGCACCAGCCTGTTGTGCCTGCCGTCCTAATGCTGCCGCCTGAGCTTCACGGGCTTGCGCTTGACCTGCTGCGCCAGCACCTAGAGCCTGCTGACCAGCACCAAATTGCTGTTGTGCCGCTAAAGCCTGCTGACCAGCCGCACCCATCTGCTGACCCAATCCCTGCATCTGCGTCTGGGCTATTCTACCTCTAGCTTCTTGTTGGGCACCCAACTGCTGTTGTTCTTGCTGTGCCCGTAATCCCTGAGCCGCTTGTCCAGCACCCAAAGCCTGCTGTTGGGCCTGAGCAGCCGCTCCGGTCTGTCTCATTCCGGCAGCGGCCAAATCTCCACGCATTTGAGCCTGACCAGCAGCACCACGCAAAGCTCCAGCATCTTGCTGTGCTTGTCCTAATGCTCCTTGAGCAGCTTGTCCAAACTGTCCAGCCATCTGAGCATACTGCGGCTGTAGCCCGGCCATGCCCTGATAGGCACCGCCAAGCATTTGACCAGCTTGTCCCATGGTGCCTGCTGCTTGCTGTGTTCCAGCCGGACCAGCACCACGCCCGTAGGCTCCATAAGCAGCCCGTGCTAGTGCTTGATCACCAGTTGTAGCAGCTAAACGCTGTCCACCGTATGGGGTGTAAGGTTGTGCGCCTACTTGCTGGATTCTACTGGTCAGATCAGCATAAGGCTGTGCCACTTCAGGTGACACATAAGATTGCACCATTTGCTGCTGATAAGGGTTGCCACCAGCTTGGAACCCTATAACACCACCACCAGCCCGTCCCCTGATACGATCCAATAACAAAGGAATTATACCTCTACGTTTCTCCCGATCAGGGTCCAATAATGATCCTTCTCCCAAACCTTGTCCGGGTCCGGGGAGTCTGAACTCTAACATTTCTCGACGGCTAGGAAGGTCATCAAAGTCTATTTTCTCTGCACGGGGTCCGGGGAGTCTAGGAAGATCCTCCATATAATCCCCAATTCTTTCCCTGATTCCTTCTGGTATACGATCCCTAAGTGCTCCGGGTATATCTCGTATAGATTGTATACGGTCTCGTAACCCACCAAGCTTATCCTGAAACGCTCCTATAACACCACCATCTTGTAACCCAATAATACCGCCAGAGGCGTTGCCTCTGAGAAGGTTAGACCTCTCTAACTCTTTCAACATCCCCGGAGTAACTTGCGGAGGTATCCTTGGTGTCACACCACCTAATCGTCCCTGTAATCTACGAAAATTCTCTTCAACAGAACTTGGATCTATCTTACCTTGCCACTCTGGTCTTCGTATTGCACCACCACCTAATTCTCCTTGTAATCTACGAAAATTCTCTTCAACAGAACTTGGATCTATTTCCCCCTGCCACTCTGGTCTTGGTACTGCACCACCACCACCACCCCATTCTGGTCTTGGTATTATACTACCACCATACTCTGGTCTTCGTATTGCACCACCACCTAATTCTCCTTGTAATCTACTAAACTGTTCTTCTATACCTGGCAACATATCCTCAGTAATCTGAGGATGGTCTTCCATAGGGATGTCTTGACGTAGTCTAGGGCGATAGAACAACTCCCTTAACTGCTCTCTTGAGAGTTGATCAGCAAGCGAACGCTTCTTCGGCTTTTTCGGTAGCATACCACCACCCTGTAACCCGACAATACCGCCATAGGCCATATCAGGAATCACTTCCTCAGCCCTGTCTGTTTTCGCCTCCATCATTCTCTTGATGAGCCGCTGAATGTCTGTAGGCACCTGAGAAGGCATCCCGCCTTCTTGATATTCTGGATAACGCTTAGGCATGTCTTTCACCGTATGTACCTGGCAATACGTCTCTTAAATCAATAGGCCCCGGCTGTGTTGGTGAACCAGTTCTATCAACTCTGACATCTTCTACAAACTGGTCTAACACTTCTGCACCACCTTGTGTGTTGCCACTACCCAGATGGCCTACAACATCACCGGGAATGATGTATTCACCTGCTGAAACTGCTATTGTTTGTTTTTCACCATTCATGCCCATTTCAGCATTTACATAAATGTCATCAGCCATCGCATCACCACCACCGCCATTGATCAAGCCACCTCTGTCCATTTGAGGTTGCCCCATCATCGGCCCCTGTTGCTGGACCATTGTTATGATTTCATTAACAACATCTGCGCCCAACATTTTGATGGCCTCTTGTATGATCTGCTGTGAACCGGGGCTTTCTATCTGTTGTGCAGCCTCTGCTAACTTTTGAACTATTTCTGGAGGAACTTGGTCAATTAAGCCACCTTCTGCCGCACCTTGAGGAGTTAAATAATCCTGAACTGGAGCAGCAGGAGCGTTCAGTCTGTCCAATAGACCTGCGCCACCCGCATCACCTGCCGCAGCAAAGTCAGCAGCAGTTCTTGGAAGTTCGTGTGGATTAAACCCACCAATATCTCTTTCGGCTGGAGCAGCAGCATTTGGATCAAACCATTTCTGTTCACCATAGAAGCCAGATCCCGCACCTGTTCCTGCCCTAGTTGCTAAGGGACCACCACCAGTCGGGGGTCCACCAGTCGGAGGACCGCCTCCGGGTATAATGCGATCAGGTGGTGGTGGTATATAAGGCTGTGGTTGCGGAGGCCTAGCTGTACTACCCGGAACAGGTGCAGTTGAAGGTCGATGACGCTCGTCCTCACTACCAACTAACGTGCCCTCATCTCCACCATCTTCAGGTTCACCGCCCGGATCTCCGGGCAATTCTCCCCCAAACTGCTGATTTGGATCTGGAGGAGGTGCAGAGGCATCTGAATCAGGTCCAACACCAGCTTGTGTACCACCCTCATAGCCACCTTCGGTATTAGGTGTACCAGTTCTAGCGGCCCACCGAATAATATCAGCATCACTAAACTCAGAATCAGGATTTTGTCTCTTATACTCAGCCTTTAGCCAATCCGTAGGTTTGACACCACCACTGGTATCGGCTAATCCCGCTCCTTGCGGTAATGGTGCAGGTTCCTGTGGTACGCCACCCGGCGGTACATATCCCGTTCCAGTCAAAGGATTGTATCCCGTTGGAGCAGCAGGCCCACCAATATCTCCGCGACCTTCAGGACCACCTTGTCCACCCGGCGGTACATATCCTTGTCCTGTTAAGGGATTATAGCCGGATGGTACGCCGGGAACCCCTGGCTCAACATCTTCTGGGAAATCAGGTAATTGTTGTTCTTCTCGTCCTCTAGCTTTCTTAGACTTCTTACGTTTAGCCCTGCCTGCCGTGTCTGGTAGTACATCCTCAATACCTTCAAGGTCAATTTCTACATCTCCGCCTAAGTCTCCACCCGTACCTCCCGGTCTTACATATCCTCCGGGTGGCCGACGCGCACTTCCTATATCAGTTGGAGGAGGTGGTGTCATCCGTGGATCAAGCTGTAGATCTCCCCACTCAGGCACCATGGATGGATCAACTTGAGCTTGAGGTACACCAACTTGTGCAGGAGGTGGATCAAAGGCAGGTGCTGGACCTCTTTCAGATGGTGCAACCGCACCCGGACCACCAGTTCCAAACCATTTGCCACCCGGAGCAAAGTTAACCTCCTCAATTTTCTTTTGATCTTTCTTAGTAAGCGGCTTTCCTCCTTTTATCTTTTTCTGTATACGCTTAGGCAGAGGTGGAGGTGCTACCGAAGGTGGCGGAACATTAGGCAACGCAGTAGGTGGTGGACGCCAAACCGCACCATTTTCCTCTATAGGAGGAGGTGGAGGTGGAGGTGGAGGTGGAGCCATCTGTGGAGGCGGCATAGGTGGAGCAGCCGGAGGCGGTGGTGTATTTGGAATTACATCTTGTATCTGTTGTGCAACAGGCGCGGGTGGAGGTGATGGCATAGGCATATCATCAGTTATAGCCCCCGGTATTCTAGGAGGAGGAGATGCTGGTTGTGGCCCCCCCAATGCTGGTAGAGCTATTGGCTGACCTCCACCACCCGGAGGTGGTGGCGGTGGTGCTATTGGCGTTCCAGAAGCAGGAATCGCCTGCGGACCTATCGGCTGAACCCCACCGGGAGGACCACCACTTCCCCCACCCGTTGGCGGAGGTGGTGCGAACCCTGGCCCTGCCTGTGGAGGCCCTATCTGTGGAGGTGGAGGCGGAGGTGGTGGACCCCATGGTGCCATAGGGGACGGACGCGACATACCGCTACGCCCTCTTCTTGGTCCGCTACGGCCAAATTGTTTTCCCGGCATCGGCATTAGTGCCCCCTCTCCGGGGAATCCACCCATCTGAAAGCCTGGGATTACACCACCTGCTGCTTCATATACAACTGGTTGCTGAGAACCATAAGTCATTTGGCCTGCATATCCGGCAGCAGGATCAGCGATAAATCCAGCAGGATCAGCACCTGCGGGAGCCTGTCCAGGCATTGTACGACCCGCAGTACCCATCGGGTTAACTAAACTCCCGCTCCCAGGATCTTGTCTTGCATCAGCACGTTGACCAGCAGCCTCACCTACACCTAATGCCAGAGCCTCACCAAACGGAATGTCGGCAAGTGCTCCCATTGCTTCTCTCCCAACATCCTTATCAGTCAACATCTTCCCAATCCCTCCCCACAACCCTTCACCCTTTAATCCTTCAATACCTCTCATCCTATCTACAGCTTCTCCCATCCCGTGTGCTCTGGTAGCACCCCTCAACATACTTCCTGGGTCAAAACCCTTTCCTTCAGCTAGATCACTTGCGCCTGTAAGAGCAGCACCTATTCCTGCCTTAGCTAATCCAGACAACCCGCTAACGCCTGGAATGAAACTAAGTGCCATGGGTGCTGCCTTCAGTGCAAACTTACCTAGTCCCTTCAGGAATCCACCTATTCCATAACCGGGGACTCCACCAGATGCATACATCGGCACATAGCCACCACCTGCTAGGCCAATAATTCCACCATAAGCATTCCCAATTTCCCTATGATGTGGATCTTCCACACCAAAACTTCCCGGTCTTTCTCTTACATCACGCTTATAACGAGCAGCTATCCCCGCCGCTTCCTCTTGAGCCATGCTTGTTGCTACTCTGAGTTCAGTAGATTCTTTAATAATTCTTCTTTCGGAGCCATCTGGCAGTGTAACCGTAATAGTTACGCGAGAAAGACCGTCAGGAGACTCTTCTATATCGTCCACACTTATAGAATAATCTCCCTGTTCTTGACTTACTGGTTCAGAGAACTTGCCACCAGTATCTTGCCATGGAAATCCTGATAGGTAATGATCCTCGTTAGTTAATGTAGATAAGGGAAGCTCGTCTCGCAGATCAGAAATATCTTCTTTTATATCCTCCGCTGAGGGACGGAACCCATCACCTAATAAGGAAAAGGGCACTTCTTCAGGTTTTCCTAAAGTCCCATCTTGTGCCGCTGCAATAGCAGCCCCAAGTGATAGTTTTGATGTGTCAATTCCAAGAGAAGACGGCAAGTCAGGATACACCGGACCTTCGGGCTCTGGCTTACGCCCTTCCGAAAGAAGCATGGGGGCTCGCCAAGGCTGTCGCTCTGCCTTCATCCGCTTATAATCTGCTACTGTCGGCCTGTCATCACTGGGAAGCTCATGCACATACTCTAATGATTCATCCAAGGACACCTCTGCCTGATCTGCTAAGGCTGCTGCCGCTTGACGTTCCTGAGACTCCTTTATCATGCGCTTAATGTCGCGCTCACTCATTTGAGTGGCCTGTCGCCCACCTTCTGCTCCAGCCTGATATTCGTCTTCTACCCACCTGCCACCCATATCGCCGGGATGCTGAGATCTAACAAATCGTCTAGGCATAATTAACTCGTCTCTACGCCGAAGACGCTGAATGCTATTTCGTCTGCTGCTGAAGACCTAACGGTTATCACATCATTCTCGCTTAGAGTTATGCCAATAATTGTAAAAACGGAATCATTAGCGGCTAGGACTTTCCCGTAGTAGATGTAATGCTCATTTGCTACGGTTGCACCAGACGGACGCACCGCAATTCTAAAATTCGGCGTGTTCCCGGTGATATTGCAGGCAACAATCGAACTCACTGTAGTAACGGTATCATCCGGCACCGTATACAGGTCTGCGTTATTAGTATCCGCAGGAGCCGCTTGTCCCAGTACTTTTAAGGTATCAGCCATTACTAGCACCAAGCAATAAGAATTGATATTTGCGAAGTGACAGTGAACTGTCGCTATCAGCTTGTATCTTCACAGAATGGATGTCACTACTGACATCTTCAAAGTTCTGTTCGATAGTTCTACGAGACATACTCTCGTCGTATTCCTGATATTCCTGTGGTGCGCGATTGAGCGCACGATAGACCTTGATACTCATCGTCTGCCATCCGTTCTGCCGTCTAACCGTACATAGCCGACACGCCAGCCGTAACCAAGTCCTGTACTCTGCACCTTCATCGACATCTGCCTCGCCCTGGCACGAATAAACGCTTCACCCGTACTGGGGGTGATTGCCGCTGAAGCCACTGAGGACTGTGCCTCGCCGGGATAGTTGTGCCCGTTGATACTGACCGTAACCTCATCTGTAGACTCAGCATCCCTGAAATGAATATCTGGAATCATCCTATGCAGGAACCAGAATTGATCCCCTTCGCCCATGTCCATGTCGCCTGTTTCGATATACGCCGTCATGGCAGAACCATCGTCATCGTGACCATTTTCATGGCTATACAGCAGATTAGAACGAATCTGCCTAATGTTACTGCCCCCTCCTGTGGCCGCAGTAGCAGTGTCCGCTATAGTGATGACATAATTATCAGTATCTGTGACAGATACTACGGTGTGTTGGTTATTCAATATCACAGCCGATAGGCCACCAACCGCCACCATACCATCGAAAATAACTGTATCATTTGCCCTCAACCCATGACTTGGAAAATAGATTGAGACATTACTTGTAGAATTGGTATTAGTAGTAATCGGATTTGCACTTAACGTGTCCTCTCGTATCGAAGACGCAAGCGGGTAGGTTTTTGTACCAGCATGACTCCATGAGCCACGCACCAGCGTTCCGGTATACCATACATTTTCGGCATAGTTGAAGATGACATATTTGTCGATTTCCCCGTTACCAGACTCAGATGGGTAGAACCACATGACTTCGGAGAAGTCCGTATTTGATCCCGAAACCACCTTGTAGGCTTGGCTATCATCAAAGTCATCGAATACAGTACCTAATACAGGACAGGTCAGCCTTTGTGCTGTTCCGGTATAGGTATAGAATGCTCCGCGATCCATGAAATAGACTGTACCACCTGCGTTTACCGCTGCATTAGGCGATACCATCGACATACCCTTGGCTGTCTCCGTGAAGGAGAAATAGAAGGGGCTACCGATGTACCTCATGCTGACAATACCACAATCGGTCCATATCAAAGTCTCTTGGCGCGTCATCATAGCACCCACAATCTCCGAACAGGCCGCTAACTCCTGACCACCAGCACTGTTGGTCGATAGCGGTTGCCATACTCCTGCGGCTTCCGAACTTGACCATCTGACAAGCAGTGGGTTGATCGTGGTTCCGCCAATCTCATTGCAACCGAACGCGATAACATGACGGGCAACATCCGACATCATCACTTGGGTAGCGGCTGTGGGAGTGTAATAGGTTCCGGCCTTATAGGTCGCGACTACTGAAGAGCCGCCGCCTGTCGCATTACCACTAGCATTAGATCCACCAATATCTGCCGTAAACGTGGCTTTATTTGTAACAGAGGCTACTGTCATCTCCACATTCAGCCTCGCCGCACTTATACCGCCTATAGCTCCGCTTACTCCAGATATGGTAACCGTATCCCCGGCAGTTGCTCCGTGACCACCTTTGTCGATGATCGTGACAACGGTAGAGCCACTAGCAACCGTTACCGGATCGGTCGAAAGAGTTACAGTACGGCGCGTTACATCACTGAGTGGCGTGGCGACGGTTGATGTACCTCCACTTGCATCCCAATAGTAGATATTTCCCTGTCGAACATTGGCGAGCATATCATCACCGAAGTTCGCTATCGACCATAGACGCAACTGGTTAGCCTGTCCTACTCCGGCACCAGATCCCCAACCACTGTCTCCCCAAGGATCTGCACCCCAGCCTGATGCCGATACATAGGTGTTGAGTCCGGTATTGATCTGGAATGCGGCAGTTACACCACTACCACCACCGCTCGCACTGGACGATGCTTGAGCAGAACATACAACCCGAAACTTGGTATCAGGGTTGGCGTCACTGGGATCACCAAGTGCAGCGATTCGGTGTGTTGTATTGATGTAATCGTCTGCGTCTATACCACCTACGTCATCCGCACCAGCAATGGTTACATAATCGCCTTTAACCGCTCCGTGGGCACTTGTCGTGTCTACAGTGACAACACTCGTCTCATCGACAGTTGTAATCTTGTCCGTACCAAGGGTAATTGTGGTACGAGTAGGGGTAATATCGTAGTAAAGACCACCAAGATTTACATACAGCTTCAGATTGGTCCCGACTCCAACATACTTGTCGCCGGAGTCGGTAACCCAATCGTGAAGCTTTCTCGCGGTTCCTAGATAGGTTGCCGAAACATATCTAGTCCAACCACCGATCTTTTCCGCGAAGCCTTTACGAAAGCGTACTTTATCAGAATCGTACCAAGTACCCTCTGCGGAGTATCTAGTACCATCCGTGAATAGCCCCGGCTTCGGGGCAATCTTCATAAAGGCCATAGCTGATTACTCTGGATCTTTAACCAAGAAATAAGGCTTATCGGAATCCAGATCCCCACCGATAACATCTTGACCAGAGATACCAGCCGCTGCAAGAAAGAACTGCACCTGATTCTGCGCTTCATTACTAGCCGCAAGCAGTTGCTTTGCTAGTTCTGCCTGTTGTACAGACAGATAAACCTTATCCTTTTCACTCCAAGGCATATCACCTTGTTGCGAATGGCCGTTAGTCGCTGGCTCTGAAGACGTTTGCGACTCTTTCTTTAAGGTTTGCTGTTTCTGCTTCGACTGATGCGAGGCGTTCGCCATGAGTATCTACCTTCTCGTCTAAACGGTTAACAATGCGCTCTATCTGAGCGAGGGACTGCTTGGCCCCATTCAAACCCGCCTTCACTCCGCCATAGGCCGCGCCAGCGGCGGCAGGGACTGCGAGCAAGGATAATAATGTAGCCATTTCAAGCTCCATCGTCCTCATCCCAAGACATCAAATGTACATTAGACATTATTCTTCTTCTTCCTCTGGTTCTGGTTTTTCAGGCTCGACAATTACATGGCCGTCCTCATCAGTCCAATCGGTTTCCATTATGTGTGGATCACAGCGTTCTGCCACGACCATCCAACTTACTGTGTCATCGGAGTCAGTTTCCTCACATTCAATCGTGAGCGTATTCCCTTCAACTGAACCTCTGACCGCATCCCAACCGCTGTCATTCTGTATCCAACACTGTGGATCACGGCACAGAAGCTCCCATGTGCCCTCAGTCATGCCAGCCGCATCGTCCAGATCCACTTGAGCGTAACCACCAGAGAGATCGACGGTGCCTCTGTAGATCAGGTCAGCTTTCGGTCCCTCAATGAAGCTATGAACTAAGTGGTGTGTGTCCTTCTTCTCTG
>Ga0208299_1000244_pt1 | contig 51868 bp, 46 predicted proteins | sample 15_taG_FD_184089 | JGI IMG/M metagenome (GOLD analysis project Ga0208299, IMG submission 184089) | Marine viral communities from the Subarctic Pacific Ocean - 15_ETSP_OMZ_AT15312 metaG (SPAdes) (version 2) | ecosystem: Environmental > Aquatic > Marine > Oceanic | place: Pacific Ocean | collected... | reverse complement strand
TCTGGCGGCGTTTTTTGGGGGCGATCCCCGCCAGCATCATGGGCAACTCGACATTTTCCAGAGTGGTCAGGCGGTTGATCAGGTGAAATGCCTGAAAGATGAAACCGACGTAGTCGGCGCGCAACCGTGCCCGCGCCTCCTCGCCCAGTTCTTCCGTGGCGGTTCCCTCCAGACGGTAGCTGCCGCTGTCCGGGCGATCCAGCAGGCCAACCATATTGAGCAGGGTGGACTTTCCCGAGCCGGAAGGCCCCATCACCGACAGGTACTCACCGGCCTCAATGATGATATTCACGTCCCGCAGCGCCCGCAGCGGCGACTCACCCACCAGATAGGTCTTGTTGACATTCTGCAGTTCAATCATTGGCGGTCCGGCCAGTTTTTGCCGGAGCGCCCGCCTCGACGCCCTCGCTACCGATATTGCTGACGATCAGCTCACCTTCTTTCAAGCCCTCCAACACTTCGGTATAGCGCCAGTTGGTCAAACCCTTGCGAATTTGACGGCGTTGCAGAATACCCTCGCCGTCCACCACCAGCACATACTCGTCATCGACCACCAGTTCCGAGGGAATGCGCAGCGCGTTGTCGCCGCTGTCGAGAATGATTTCCATATCCGCGCTGTAACCGGCCAGCAATCTGACATCCTCCGGTAACGGCTCCAGCTCCGCCTCAACTTCCACAGTGCGGGCCTGTTTTTCCTGATCGAGAATGTAGGGCGAGATGCGCCGCACCGTGGCGGGAAAGACCCGATCGCGGAAGGCGTCCAGGGTGACCCGCACCGGCAGCCCAAGGGCGATGTCTGAGGCATCCACTTCGTCGATGGGCGCGCTGATGTAATGGCAGTCGTCGGTGAGCAGGTCGATCGCCGGCGGCGTCATCACACCCGGCGGCGACGGCGTGGCGTACTCCCCCACTTCTCCGGTCACTTCAGCCACGGCACCGTCAAAGGGTGCCCGCAATGAGGTCTGCTCCAGTATAGCGCCAGCCAGCGACACGCTCGCAGCGGCCTCCACCTGGCGGGCCTCGGCAGCCTCACAGTGGGCAGCACTGGCCTGAGCACGGGATTCAGCCAGATCTGCAGACTCTCTGGACACCAGGTTTCTGTTTGCCAGGTTGATCAGGCGCTTTGCTTCGCGCAGATCGGACTGCGCGTCAATACAGGCGCTCTGGCGGTCTTTTTCGGCAGACAATGCCGCCGCCTCGGCAACTTCAAGCTGGGCGAGCCGGTCCTTGTTCCACAGTACCATCAACAGCTGCCCGGCTTTGACCTGATCCCCTTCCTTTACCAACAACTGTGCAATCTGCCCACCGATGGGCAGTGCCAACCGGGAGCGTTGACAGGCCATCACCGTACCGGCACGGGTATTGGCCACGGTGCGCTCCACCACACCGCGCTCAACCGGAACAACCGTAACAGTGACCGGTTCAGGGCGTGACCAGTAATAAAACAGCGCGGCAAGGACTGCCAGAACGACCAGCGTGATTAGGCTTTTTTTCATCCGCGACGACCCATGCAAGTTGAAGTAACACCCTTGCATCATAAGCCTTGTTGTGGGGGATGTGCGTTGACCTGCATCGGTCAACCCAAAAAAATAAAATGATACCGACAAAAAACGGCCCGCAGGCCGTTTTGACTACACTACTGAAGCCCCGTCCATGAAGGGGCCATCCACACAGATTCTTCGCCCGTCCGGGGCGGCACAGGCGCCACAGAGACCAACACCGCATTTGGTCAGGTAATCAATGGCACTGAAGATCTGATCATCCCCACAGAATTCCCTTTCCACGGCCACAGCGGCGCGCACCATCGGGGACGGCCCGCAATTGTAGAAAATGAGGTTTTTTCGTTCTGACGGGGCCAGCTGTTGTAAATACTCGCGCAGCAGTTCAGTGACAAAACCGTGAAAGCCCTCGCTGCCATCATCGGTGGAGACATGCACCGGGGCAATCTTGCGGCACTCGTCGAGAAAATACAGCCGCTCCGCGGTGCGCGCGCCGGTAAAAATTTCACTGTTGGGGAAATCCCTCGCCAGCTGGTAAACCGCCGCGAGACCGGTGCCACCACTGACAGTAATGATTTTGGCGCCGGCCGGTGGAGCAACAGGAGTGCCGTGGGGACCGCGCACATAGGCTTCAGTGCCGGGCTGCAGTGACATCAACTCGTGGGTAAACAAGCCCACGTCAATCACCGCCAGAGAAAAGGGATCATCGGTCAGTGCCGAGAACGGTTTTTCACCCAGCCCCGGAATCCACAGGAAAACGAATTCACCGGCCTGCAAATCCACCTTCCGATCAAAGGTGAGAATGCAGATATCGTCCGTTACCCGCTCATTCGACACCAGTATCACCGGGCGGAACTGCATATCTACATCGTAGCGGATCATCTGCTCTGCGATATTGCTGCCCTGCACCATGTCCCGTTCCAGGGTACGGAAATAGTCACCCATTTCATCGGTGGTCAGGCCAATCAGCGCAGATCCCACACCGACAATATCGGCCCCGGCATCGCGGAAAGCCCGCACATCATCGGCACTGCTGACACCGCCGCAACCGATGATAGGACAATCCACCGCCTCGGCCATTTCCCGCACGCATTTCAGGCCGATCGGCAACACGCCCTTACCGGACATGCCGCCAGAACCGTGACTCAGTACCGGATGGCCGTGTGACGAAGTGTAACCGGGCCCCACGGTATTGATCGCACAGAGTGCATCGGCGCCACCGGCCACGGCTGCCCTGGCGATCTCGGCAATATTCGGTGTGTTGGGTGTGAGCTTGGGGATCACCGGGATACTCACCACAGCCTTGACCGCTGCGGTGATCTGGCGAACCAGTTCCGGATCCTGGCCCATTGCCATACCGTAACCCTTGGCGTGGGGACAGGACAGATTCAGCTCCAGCCCATCAGATACCGGGGCGACAATTTTGGCCACCTCAACAAATTCCTCGACACTGCCGCCAAAAATGGAGGTGAGCAGGAAGCGATCTTCCGGCACCCGCAGGGTTGCCAACTGGGCAGCGAGCTGTTCGGCACCGGGATTGGTGAGTCCCACCGCATTGACGAAACATCCGGGAGCGTACTGACTGATCACGGGCTCCCGGTAACCGGACCTCGGGGTCAGACCGACGCTCTTTGTCGTGATAACACCGACTTCCGGCATGGTGTCAAAAATACGCTGAATAATGGATGTGGCCGTGGTCACAATACCGGAAGGAATGGTGTACGGGGCGGTAATCTGCTTGGTAAGAAAGGGTACTTTTGACATTGACAGGGACTGACCTGAGAGAAATAAGGAAGGAGCAGAAGGATAAACGTCCTCGGGACTGAAATCCACCCGTCAACTACGCGAGAGTACCCATCGATACAACCTCGGACAACCCTCTGTCCGAGGTTACAGGCGCACCGGAATGAAAGCGGAACTCAGCGTCCGGCGTTTCCACCAGAGACCGCTCTTCCCGCCGGAAAACAGCGAGACGCTCGTTCACTTCTTTCGCACCACCCGCCTGGAGGGCGAGGTCGAGATAATCCCGATAGTGCCGTCCCTCGGAGGTAAGCAACGACTGGTAGAAATTTTTCAACTCGGGATCCAGGAAGGGCGCGAGCCTGGCAAAACGTTCACAGGAGCGGGCCTCGATAAAGGCACCGACAATCAGGGTATCCAGCAATTTCGCCGGTTCATGGGTGCGCACCCGTTGCCGCAACCCTGCAGCATAGCGGGATGCACTGATATTGCTGTATGGAATACCCCGCTTTTGCATGATGGCAATCACCTGCTCGAAATGGCGCATTTCCTCCCGGGCCAGCCGTGACATTTTGTTGAGCAGCTCAAAATGGTCGATGTAGCGGTAAATCAGGTTTAACGCCGTGCTGGCCGCTTTCTTCTCGCAGTTGGCATGATCTATCAGCAAAACAGCCTGATTTTCCGGCTTCACTGCTTCCTCGACCCAGCTATCGGGGGTCGGACAGGGCAGGAAAGCCTGAATTTCATCGAGCGCGGATACTGCCACAATAACGTGCCTTTGGTGATTGAGTCTGTCGATCAGGAATCAGCTGAAAAAGTGTCCCGCTCACTGATCAGGGTATTGTCCATCTGGTGAACGATCGGTCGCGCGGCGACGGTGTAGCGCCAGTCTGCCAGATCGGTCATTTCGTCCATCGCCGTCCAGGGGGCAAACTTTTTCATGGTGCTGTTGACCAGATCCAGAGCGTGGTAGGCAATGACGTCCGCATAGCTGAACTCCTTGCCACACAGGTAAGGGTCAAACCTGGCCAGCCGGGCCAATGCGTCCAGGCCCCGCTCTACCTCAACTATCACCTGATCCACCCGCGCCTGATCCGGCGATCCCTTGCTGTCGGGATGATCAAGCAGACGGCTGACCGGCTGTTCAATATGCTGCAGCAGAATACTCATTAACTCCCTGACCTTGGCCCGCTCGAAAACATCCTCCGGCAACAATGGCACCTCCGGAATAATTTCCTCGAGAAACTCCATAATCACCGGAACATCGCTGATGAAGCCCTCCCGGGCTTCCAGAAAGGGTACTTCACCCATGGGACTCATGGTCAGGAACAGGGGCTCCCGGCTGGGGTAGCTGTGGACTTCCTCAAATTCGAAGCCTTTTTCCAACAGTGCCAGTTTCACCATATTGAAATAGTGGCTGGTGTGAAATCCGTACAATTTGAGCATGGCGGTTACCCGTTCTGAAACCCTCATCGGGCCTGATGGTTATACGAGAAATTGTAACAGAGAATTTACTGGGTGAATGACCGTTATCAACTGGAGCCAAGTTACCCTGAATTTTGATCTGTAGTAAGATAGCACCCCCTATGGGCACGCCAGTACGCCCAGCCAGAATACCCACGTCGGTGACTCGTCACCGATAGCCCAGCCGGTGTTGATCCCGGATTGGGGACACTCACACAAAAAGAGGATAAAAACCGTGCTTGAAGCCTATCGCCAACATGTGGCAGAACGTGCCGCCGAGGGAATCCCACCCAAACCCCTGACCCCCGAGTGGACCGCTGACCTGGTGGAACTGCTGAAAAACCCACCCGCCGGGGAAGAAGACTTTTTACTCGATCTGATCGCCAACCGCGTTCCACCCGGTGTGGATGAAGCGGCTTACGTCAAAGCCGGCTTCCTCAGCGCGGTAGCCAAAGGCGAAATCACCTGCCCACTGATCGACCGTCCCGCTGCAATCATATTGCTCGGCAATATGCACGGCGGCTACAACGTCGAAACACTGGTTCAATTGCTGGATGATGCTGACCTCGCCAACAGTGCGGCTGAACAGCTCAAAAGTACCATTCTGGTTTTTGACGCATTCCATGATGTCGCCGAAAAAGCCGATGCCGGCAACGCTCAGGCCAAAGCTGTGCTGCAATCCTGGGCCGATGCCGAGTGGTTTACCCGACAGGATGCTGTCCCCGAAAGTATCAAGGCCATTGTTTTCAAGGTGACCGGCGAAACCAATACCGATGATCTGTCCCCTGCGCCCGACGCATGGTCTCGTCCAGACATTCCCCTGCACGCCCTGGCGGCCTACAAAATGACCCGCGACGGCCTGACGCCCGATGAACCCGGCAAAATCGGCCCAATGAAACAGATTGAGGACATTAAATCCAAAGGTCTGCCAGTTGCCTTCGTCGGCGACGTGGTGGGTACCGGCTCCTCACGCAAGTCTGCAACCAACTCGGTATTGTGGTTCTTCGGCGACGACATCCCCGGTGTGCCGAACAAACGTTCCGGTGGCATCTGTATCGGCAACAAAGTCGCCCCGATTTTCTTCAACACCATGGAAGATGCCGGCGCCCTGGTCTTTGAAGCGCCAGTCGACGATATCAACATGGGCGACGTGATTGAAATTCGTCCCTATGACGGCAAGATTCTCAGTGAGTCCGGTGACGTCTTGTCCGAGTTTCACTTCAAATCCGGCGTGATTCTGGACGAAGTCCAGGCTGAAGGGCGTATCAACCTGATTGTGGGCCGCGGCCTGACCCAGCGTGCCCGCGAGCATCTGGGACTGCCTGCTTCGGACCTGTTCCGCCTGCCGGCGCAACCCGCCGACACGGGCAAAGGCTACACCCTCGCGCAAAAAATGGTCGGCAAGGCCTGTGGGCTCCCTGGCGTCCGCCCCGGCTTTTATTGCGAACCACAAATGACCACCGTGGGCTCACAGGACACCACTGGCCCGATGACCCGGGACGAACTCAAGGATCTGGCCTGCCTCGGCTTCTCCGCCGATCTGGTGATGCAATCCTTCTGCCACACGGCTGCCTACCCGAAACCCATTGATGTCGAGACGCAACACACCCTGCCCGATTTCATCATGAACCGCGGTGGTGTTTCCCTGCGTCCGGGCGACGGGATTATTCACAGCTGGCTGAACCGCATGCTGCTGCCCGACACGGTCGGCACCGGCGGCGATTCCCACACCCGTTTCCCAATGGGTATTTCTTTCCCCGGCGGTTCCGGTCTGGTGGCGTTTGCCGCCGCCACTGGCGTGATGCCACTGGATATGCCTGAATCGGTACTGGTTCGCTTCAAGGGTGACCTGCAACCGGGTATCACGCTGCGCGATCTGGTACATGCCATCCCCTACTACGGCATCAAGGAAGGCCTGCTAACCGTTGAGAAAAAAGGTAAGAAGAACTTCTTCTCCGGCCGTATTCTGGAAATCGAGGGTCTCGATAAACTGACCGTGGAACAGGCATTTGAATTGTCGGATGCATCGGCCGAGCGCTCTGCAGCCGGTTGTACCATCAAGCTCAGCGAAGCCTCCGTGACGGAATACCTGAAGTCCAACATCACCCTGTTGCGCTGGATGATCGCCGAAGGCTATGGCGATGTACGCACCCTGGAACGCCGGGTGGGCAAAATGGAAGACTGGCTCGCCAACCCCTCACTGATGAAAGCCGACGCCGATGCCGAGTACGCTGCCGTACTGGAAATCGATCTGGCCGACATCAAGGAACCGATTGTCTGCTGCCCCAACGATCCGGACGACGCGCGGCTGTTGTCTGACGTCGCGGGCGACAAAGTGGACGAAATCTTTATCGGCTCCTGTATGACCAATATCGGTCACTTCAGGGCAGCGGGCAAGTTGCTCAACGAAGCTCCCAGTATCAACACGACCTTCTGGATCTGCCCGCCAACCCGGATGGACGCCCATACTCTCAAGGAAGAAGGCTACTACAAGATCTATGAAAAGGTCGGCGCGCGGACAGAAATGCCCGGTTGTTCGCTGTGTATGGGCAACCAGGCGCGCGTAAACCCCGGCGTCACGGTACTATCCACCTCCACCCGCAACTTCCCCAACCGCCTGGGCGACGGAGCCAATGTCTACCTCACTTCTGCCGAGCTGGCCTCTGTGGGTGGTATTCTTGGCCGCCTGCCCACCACGGCTGAATACATGGAATACGCGAACAAGATCAACTCCATGTCCAGCGATATCTACCGCTACATGAACTTTGACCAGATCGCCTCCTTCCAGAAAGGGGCCGACGAGGGCAAACGGATTGCAGCGGAACAAATCGTCAATGTAGCCTGATTATATAAGCTATTGAAAAACCCCGCTTTTGCGGGGTTTTTTTTGGCGTATTAAAGAGAATTTTGTGAACGCTGGCGATTAGGTTGCCTATTCTAATCTGCTGTGCCTAAATGATTTCACACTGTTTTGGCAGGTGCTGTATATGCATTATCACTTTTACGACCTATACCGTCAGTCTCTGATGCCGGTCAACACCGCACTGGACCTGGCACACGATATCGTCACACACGAAAAGAATCCCCTCTCAAAAACGCGTCTTGGCAGACTGCGCAAAGCCATTCTTGAATCCACGATTCGTCTCCTGAAACATTACCCGAAACAAGGGTTTGAGTACGAACCGGTGGTGATCGATGGCGTGGAATATCCGGTTCATGAAGAGGTGGTGGTAGAGAAACCCTTCTGTAATCTGTTGCGCTTTCGCCGTGAGGGCTTGCCCGCCAATGCACCGAAACTGCTCTGTGTGGCAGCGCTTTCCGGCCACCATGCCACGCTGTCCCGGGAAACCTTTGGCCAGTTCCTCGATGACTATGAAGTGTATGTCACCGATTGGCTCGATGCCCGTGACGTGCCCCTGTCCGAAGGCAAGTTCGGCTTTGAGGAATACGTGCAGTACGTGATTGAGTTCATGGAGCATATTGGTCCCGGCAATCACATGTTTGCCATCTGCCAGGCTGCAGTGCCGGGTTTAGTGGCAGTAGCGCACATGTGCAAGCACAACCATCCCGCTCGACCCAAATCCCTGATCATGATGGCTGGCCCCATCGATATCCGTATCAACCCGAACAAGTTCGGCAGAAAGGTCGAGAAAATTTCCGCGCCCCTGCTGCGTCGGGTGGCCATTCACAAGGTTCCGTCGCGCTATGACGGCGCCGGCCGCAAGGTCTACCCCGGCATGGTGCAACTGGGCGGCTTCATGTCGATGAACATGCGGTCCCACGCGCAAAAACATATCCAGTTCTTCAAGGATATCGCCGAAGGCAAAATCGCTGAAGCGGATCGCCATCGCGATTTCTACGATGAATACATGGCAGTACTGGACATGGATGCCGATTACTACATGGAAACCATGGAGCGTGTGTTTCTCGACCAGCACCTGCCCAAAGGTGTCATGCAGTATCGGGGTGAAACCATTGACTGCGGAGATATCAAGGATGTCGCCATTCTCACCCTGGAAGGGGAAAAGGACGACATGATCAGTCTCGGCCAGACCGAAGCTGCTCTAAATCTCTGTACCAACCTGCCCAAGAAACTGAAGAAACATTACGTCCAGATGGGCGTTGGTCACTACGGGATCTTTAACGGCAGCAAGTACCGTGAATTTGTGGCTCCACTGATGAAGGACTGGATCAACCGCCACAACAAATAATGTTACCCATCCCTGGAAAAAGGCCGGCTAACCGCCGGTCTTTTTCTTTGCTGGGTTAACGGGATTGACCTATCGACCTGACCAATGCCCCCTACCGGTGCCGTCTGTATAAATGCTGAACAACCCTGTAGAATCCGCCCTCCATTACTCCAGGTGAATGACATGACAGAACTCCTCTCCCCCGCAGGTTCTCTCAAAAATATGCGCTATGCATTGGCCTACGGCGCCGATGCCGTCTATGCGGGTCAGCCCCGCTACAGCCTGCGGGTGCGCAACAACGAATTCAATCATCTGGATGTCATGGCGGATGCCATCGCCGAAACCCATAGGCAGGGCAAACAGTTTTACATTGCCAGCAATATCTCACCCCACAATGACAAGATTCGCAGCTACCTAAAAGACATGGCGCCGGTGATCGAGATGAAGCCGGATGCCCTGATCATGTCCGATCCGGGTCTGATCATGATGGTCCGGGAAAAGTGGCCAGAGATGCCCATTCACCTCTCGGTTCAGGCCAACGCAGTGAATTACGCCACCGTGAGATTCTGGCACCAGCAGGGAATTGTCCGCACCATTCTGTCGCGGGAGCTGGGTCTCGAGGAGGTTGAGGAAATTCGTCAGCGCGTACCTGAAATGGAACTGGAAGTGTTCGTACACGGCGCCCTCTGTATCGCCTACTCGGGCCGCTGTCTGCTGTCCGGCTACATGAATCACCGGGATCCCAATCAGGGTGCCTGCACCAATGCCTGCCGCTGGAAATACGATGCCCATGAGGCCACCCAGACTGAAACCGGCGATATTATTCCCACCAAAACCTGGGAACCGGAAAAACCGGATAGCCACGACGAGGTTGAGCCGATGATGCTGCTCGAGGAACAGGGACGGCCCGGAGAAATGATGCCGGCTTTCGAAGACGAGCACGGCACCTACATCATGAACTCCAAGGATTTGCGCGCCGTCCAGCATGTGGAAAAACTGATCGCCATGGGTGTCCACTCCCTGAAAATCGAGGGTCGCACCAAGTCCCATTATTATGTGGCCCGTACCGCCCAGGTCTATCGTCGCGCCATCGACCACGCTCTGGCCGGCAAACCCTTCGACATGAGTCTGATGGCTGAACTGGATCATCTGGCGAACCGCGGCTATACCGAGGGTTTCTACCGCCGCCATGTACCCCAGGAATATCAGAACTATGAACAGGGCGCTTCGGGCAACCCCAACCAACAGTTTGTCGGTGAAATCTGCGGCGTTGAACGCGACAAGGGCTGGTTTACCGTGGATGTCAAAAACCGTTTTGAGTCCGGTGACACCCTGGAACTGATCACCCCACAGGGCAACATGACCTTCAATCTGGACGCCCTGGAAAACCGGGATGGCGTAAAAATCGATGCGGCACCCGGCTCCGGGCATGTGGTTCGAATTCCGATGCCGGCGGATCTTCCCCTGGCGGAAGATGGTGGTTATGCCATGCTGATGCGCTACATGTAATCGTCAGCGCTGATGGACATTGGTGCGGCACGACAGCGCCAAAACCAACGGCTTCCTGCTAGACTGTAGCCCGGCGAAAATCAAAAATCCGAGGTACTGTGGCAAAGATTATTCTGTTGCTGGCGGTGGGCCTGGTGGGCTACCTGCTCTGGCAGCAATATCAACGACAACCCCCCGAACTACGCCGCAAAGCACTACTCCGTGGTGGTTTTTATTCTCTGTTGGGAATCATCCTGTTGCTGGTCGTGACCGGTCGGGCGCACTGGCTGCTGGCAGCGGCCACCGCAGCCCTGCCGCTGCTCAAGCTGTTGTTCGGATTAGCCCTGAGGGCATGGCCCTTTCTACAGACTCTGCGCAGGAAAAACCAACCGCCGCCACAGCAGCAGGCGGGCGCTGGCAGCAGCGGCGAACTCAGCCAACAGGAAGCTTTCCAGCTACTCGGCCTGCAACCGGGGGCCAGCCGCCAGGCCATCATCGATGCCCACAAACGACTTATCCAGAAACTGCATCCGGACCGCGGAGGCAATGATTATCTGGCCTCGAAACTGAATGCCGCCCGGGATCTGCTACTGAAGTCGCACGGCTAGCCTACCGGCCTCCATGGGCCAACAATAAATGAATATAGCGCCCCAACCACCGGTAGGGATCCCGTCGCGAGTAGGCCAGCTCCATCTCTATCACCGCTTCGGCAACGGCGTTACCACCCCCGGGGTTCGTCACATAATCGTGAAATACCCGCACACCGGTAGCCGCCACCTCCACCAGATCGGCATCATCCACCCACTGTCTGACCTGTTCGGGATAAAGTGAATTCACCGGTGTAAGGCTGCCTGAATCCGGGACAAACCTGTCCCTTTTCAGCAGGTTGAAATTGCCTCGCAGCAAATTGCGATATTCAAAGGAATGCCGGTTGTAGTAGGTAAAGGACAGGCGCCCCTCCGCGGCCAGAAAGCTTTGCAACTGCGGCAACAATAATTCTGGCCGGGCCAGCCACTCCACCACCGCGTGGCACAACACCAGATCAAATCGGCCCGGCTGCTGTTTCGCCAGTTCCTGAAACGGGCAGTGGTGCCAGGTGATCTGTTCGTAGACTCCGGCCTGCCGGGCAGCCGTCTGTGCCACGGCCAGCATCTCTGCGGACAGATCATTGACCACCACTTTGTGGCCCAGGCTGGCCAAACGAATGGCCAGCTGGCCGAGACCGGCACCGACATCCAGCACGGTTAACGGCTTGGCACCATGAATCTGCGGCAGATACTGTTCCAGGTCCCGCCACAGCACCGCCAGACGGATATCGCCCTTCAAGCCCCCGTAGACCTTGCGTTGAAAGCGCTCGGCCAGGTCGTCAAAATTTCTATCCTGAGTCATAGCCGCTATTATCCGGCAAAAGCCGTCCACTTTACCGCTGCAATCTGAAATATTCAGGGGCTGATGATTGCTGCCGGAGCATAACGCAGCCAAAACTCGCACGTCGCCCCCCCAGACATCTGCCACGGAAGCGAAGCCGCATCTCGAAAATTAACGGGGGATACTCCAGCTCAAAGGTCTTTATCGGTGACTGCACCCTCAGAAGCCGAAGAGACGGTTTTGGCATATTTCGCTAAAAGTCCACGGGTATAGCGGGGCGGGACAGGTTGCCATGCCATGCGCCTTTGTTGAATTTCAGTATCGCTCAGGTGAAGGCGTATTTCAGCGGTTTCCGCGTCAATGGTTATTTCATCACCATTTTCAACCAGTGCAATAGGACCGCCATCAAAGGCTTCAGGGGTAATGTGCCCCACCACAAAACCGTGGCTCCCACCTGAAAAGCGGCCATCGGTTATCAGGGCTACGTCATTACCGAGGCCCTTGCCGATAACGGCTGAAGTCGGACTCAGCATTTCCCGCATACCCGGCCCGCCTTTAGGACCTTCATAACGGATAACGATGACATCACCTTTCACCACGGTGCCATTCAAAATGTCCTGCTGGGCCTCTTCTTCAGAGTGGAATACCCGGGCTTTACCGGTAAACCGTAACCCCTCTTTACCGGTGATTTTAGCGACAGCGCCGTCAGGCGCTAAATTGCCTTTGAGAATCACCAAATGACTGTCTTTTTTGATGGGCTGCTCAAAGGAATGAATAATATTTTGATCGGCAGGATAGGGAGCGACATCGGCAAGATTCTCAGCCAGGGTTTTGCCGGTCACTGTCAGACAATCACCATGCAGCAGTCCCCGCTGCAACAGACTTTTCATCAGTGGTTGAATGCCGCCGATGGCAATCAGCTCCGACATCATATATTTGCCGCTGGGACGCAAGTCAGCCAATACCGGGACCTGGCGGCCGATGCGGGCAAAATCATCTAATGTGAGTTCAACATCCACCGCATGGGCCATCCCTAACAGATGCAAAACGGCATTGGTCGAGCCGCCCAGTGCGATTAATGTGGTAATGGCATTTTCAAAGGCCTGCCGGGTCATGATGTCGGTGGGCTTGATGTCTTTTTCCAGCAGAGATATCACGGCAGCGCCTGCCCGTCGGCAATCCTCTGCTTTTGAAGGAGAAACGGCTTCCTGTGCAGAACTGTTTGGCAGGCTCATGCCCAATGCTTCAATGGCTGAGGCCATGGTATTGGCTGTATACATGCCCCCGCAGGAACCAGCGCCGGGAATGGCCGTTTGTTCAATCTGTTTCAATTCCACCGACGTCATATCTCCCCGGGCGTGTTTTCCCACTGCCTCAAATACAGAAACAATATCCGTATGATTCGCGCCGGGTTGAATCGTCCCACCATAGACAAATACGGCGGGACGATTCAGGCGGGCCATGCCAATCAGACAGCCCGGCATGTTTTTATCGCAGCCGCCAATTGCCACCAATCCATCGAATCCCTGACAGCCAACGACGGCCTCAATCGAGTCTGCAATCACTTCACGAGACACCAGTGAATATTTCATACCTATGGTGCCATTTGAAATACCATCAGAGATAGTGATGGTGTTGAAGATCACCCCTTTACCGCCGGCTTCGTCGGCCCCCTCACAGGCAAACTCGGCGAGTTTATTAATATGCATATTGCAGGGGGTGACCATACTCCAGGTCGAGGCGATGCCAACTTGAGGTTTTTTAAAATCGGCATCATTGAAACCAACTGCGCGCAACATCGCTCTGGCCGGTGCCTTTGCGGTGCCATCGACCACACTGGATGAATTTTTTCGGGTATCACTCATCACTCAATCTTACCGAGTTGTTAACAGAAAGGAGCTAACGTCCAAATCAAACCTGAGCACACTTGCAATCAGGCACAATGACAGTATCAAGTCTAGGACCTTATCAGCTCCTGCTCTAAACAGGCAATCTGTAACCATTGGGGCTAACACGGACAGGCCGGCAATCTTGCGAAGTGTTTAACAACTCCCGGCACGCTCACTGACAAAACCAGCCTACTCCCTTATACTCACAATGCCTGTAATGAAGCAGTTTCTAATCAATATAAGGAATTTATTTATGATGCGACCAATTCTGACCGGCTTAGTGATGTTGACCGCCAGTTCATTTGCCATGGCCAGTGACACCGGTCCCGGCTGCGGCTGGGGTTCCATGCTTTTCAAAGGCCAATCCGGTGTCGCCTCCCATGTTGTGGCTGCGACAACCAATGGCACTTCCGGCAACAATACCTTCGGGATGACATCCGGCACCAATGGCTGCGACACATCCAGAACCATCAACTACACAGGCAGCAATGCCGTGGTGTTCCACAACATGGATCGCCTCTCAAACGATATTGCCAAAGGTGACGGTGAAGTCCTCTCCACTGTCGCTTCAGTCATGGGAATTGAGGCCCGGGACGTACCCACTTTCAAGCGCGTCATGCACGACAACTTCAACACCCTTTACCCCAACAGCGACGTCACCAGCGAACAGATCGTCCAGACCATGGTCTCCCTCATGGCCAACGACGAGACTCTGGCCAAATACGTATAAACACCTGCCCCGGCGGTCACTGACTGCCGGGCACTCACTCCCTTCAGGACAGATCAACCTGTCCATGTTCATTCCCAGACATCCATAGGATTCATGGATGAATCACAGACTGAAGATACTCCTCACCCTGCTCCTTTTTTTACACATGGCGCCAGCCTTTGGGGCCCCTGGCAATATCTCTGTCCTGTCCAGTGATCCACAATGGCTGGCCCTGCTGCAATACCAGCGCAGTGACTGGGACGGCGCCCTGCGATCCGAAGTGGACAGTGACAATTTTTTCCTCAGCGACCGCGGCAAAACTGACCCTGAACAGGAAATGTCGGTCAATATCCGCGTTCTCGAACAACGACCACAACTGCAGTGCCGTTTCCCCGCCCGGGCACAGTGGTTACACAGTCAGGGGTTGATCAAGACCCTGTCCATTGACGAGGGTCACTGCCCGGAACTGAATCAATGGCTGCAAAAATTTGAGCCCGAACATATCAGTCTGATCTTTCCTGCGGCTTACCTGAACAGCCCATCGTCCATGTTCGGCCACCTGTTTCTTCGGGTGGACCAGAAAAATCAGCGCGACGAAAACCGCCTGCTGGCACAGACCATCAACTTTGCTGCGAATGTGAATCACGATGACCCAGAACTGATTTACGCCTATCGCGGCCTGTTCGGCGGATACCCCGGCGTCATATCGGTGATGCCCTATTACCAGAAAGTGAAAGAGTACAGCGAGGTCGAAAACCGCGACATCTGGGAATACCGGCTCAACCTGAACACTGAAGAAATTCGCCGCCTGCTACTCCATACCTGGGAACTGTTGCCGGCTCACTTCGACTATTTTTTCTTTGATGAGAACTGTGCCTATCGTATTCTCACACTCTTGGACGTAGCGCGTCCCAGCCTGCAATTGACACAACAGTTTTCGACCTACGCCATCCCCTCGGACACGCTGCGCAGCATTGTCGCCGGCAATCTGGTAGACAAGGTACGCTACCGCCCGTCAATGGCCACCGAGCTGAAATACAAAATCAAACAGCTGCCAGAGTCACTTCATCCCCTCACACTGGCTCTGGCAGACCCGGGTAACACACTCCCGGAACAACGCCATGATGAGAACCATCCACCGATCACGGCCGGCGCTCTGGAGGTGGCCTTCGATCTGCAGCGCTACCATGCGCAACAACAGCAACTTCCCCGGTCGTCTGTGGCCGACGCCTCTCTGGCATTACTGAAAAAACGCAGTGAAATTGACGCGCCCTCGCCATATCCGGCACCACCCGTACCGGCTGTCCGAGACGATGAGGGCCACCGGACCTTCCAGGTTGGGCTCAGCCAGGGACAGAATGAGGACGTGGAATTTACCCTGTTACGCATCCGCCCGGCCTACCATGACCTACTCGACCCTCCCGCCGGGTACCCGGAAGGCGCACAGATCAAATTTCTCGAAACCGACCTGGCCTTAAGGGAAACGGGCACCTTGCGGCTGGAGCGTTTTACCGGCCTCAATATCACATCACTGACGCCCCGCGACGCTTTTTTCAAACCCCTCTCATGGCGGGTGGATGCCGGGCTTTACAGGAAATACCTGGCAGACGGCGATGACCCGCTGATTCCCACCCTGAATGTCGGCATAGGCCACAGCTATCGTCTCGCCGGGCAGCACCAGGTCTACCTGCTTGCCGAAAGCCAGCTTCAGCACCAACATAGCCTGCCCTCCAACTACGCGGCAAGCCTTGGGTTACACGGTGGCTGGCTGTTTCGGGGAGAAAACTGGCAACAACATCTCTCCCTGCAGATGAACGAGGCGGTGGCGGGATATGATCATCACTACCATCAGCTAAACTGGGAGGTCAGCTATCACCTGGGATTAAACCTGTCTCTGGTTGGCCAACTGTCCGCCACCGCCACAGAGGGCAACTGGTTTCACCAACAGCGATTGGGACTGGAATGGCGTTTTTGAAAAGAATTCAGCGCGGTTGTCGATGGGCACTGATCCTTTCACTCTCAGTCCCGCTACTTACGGCCTGCAGCGGCCTGTTCTTTTACCCGCAGGAGCGTTTGCGCCTCACTCCGGACATACTGGGCATCCAGTACCGGGACGTTTTCCTGACTACCCGTGACGATATCCGGGTGCACGCCTGGCACCTGTTACCGTCAGCCGCGCCCAAAGGGGTCATTCTGGTACTGCACGGCAATGCCGAAAATATCAGCACCCATATCCACAGTGTCGCCTGGCTCGCGGAATCCGGCTACGAACTGCTCTTGCTGGACTACCGCGGTTTCGGCCAGTCAGAAGGGGTGCCCGCTCTACCGGACATATTCAACGATATCTCTGCTGCCGCCGACTGGCTTGAAAATCACAGCCAGAATCAAAATATCCCCGCCTTCTGGCTCGGACAGAGTATTGGTGCCAGCCTGAGCAGTTACTATCTGGCAAAACATGATGTCGAGGGGCTCAAGGCAGTTGTTCTCGACACCCCGTTCGCCAGTTACCGTCGGATTGGCCGGGAAAAATTTTCGGAGTTCTGGCTGACCTGGCCGTTCCAGTACCCCTTATCCTGGCTCATCGACGACCGATACAGTCCAGAGCGGGTAGCGGAAAAATGGCCTCAGCTGCCGCTTTTGGTTTTCAGTAGCGATAACGATGCGATCGTGCCATCACACCATACTCATGACCTGATCAGACAACTGCGCAGCGGGAGCGAGAGCACCATTGAAACAGTGCGCACCGACACACCGCACATCGGTACCTACCGCGACCAGTCCTACCGTGAAACCACGCTCAGATTTCTGCAAGAAAACACGGCCGAAAGATAAATCGTCTGCCAAACAATGCCTCACTCACCGATAAAATACTGTTGGGTGCCCCGACTGGCGATGGCCGAGACAATGCGTTCGACACTTTGCAGATAAGCAGCAACCCGGTAACTGACATCCATTTCATCCGCCCGGTCAAAGCAAAGCTCGGCCTGACTCACAAGCTGGTCCGCCAAGCGCTCATTGATGTAATTTTCCGACCAGTAATCGCCAGTACGGTTCTGTACCCATTCCAGATAACTGACGATCACGCCCCCTGCATTGGCCAGCACATCCGGTAGTACCGTGACATTTTTTTTGGCCAGGCTTGCGTCCGCTTCAGCCGTCACCGGGCCATTGGCGATTTCCAGAATGGCGCTGGCACGCACTTGGCCCACATTGTCGTTCGTAATGGCATTCTCCAGCGCAGCCAGTACCAGCACATCAACATCCAACGCCAGCAGAGCCTCCTGGTTGATCTGGCCGACATCGCTCTCGGTGCACACAGACGATTCGCAATAGACCATGCCCTTGAGCTCACGCGTTTCGTTCTTGTGCCACCAAATGGGTTCCGGGTCCAGAGCCATGTTGGTATGAATTGCGCCTTTTGAATCAGACAGCGCCACTATCCGGTAGCCGGCTTCGTGCGCCAGACGAGCGAAGTGATAGCCAGCATTGCCAAAACCCTGCACGGCGATGGTCGTGTCCTCAGGTCGCTTGCCTTTGCGTTTGGCCCAGGTTTCCAGTACCAGCAGAGCGCCGCGACCGGTCGCTGCGGTGCGTCCTGCTGAGCCTCCCATTTCGGGAGGCTTGCCGGTAATAATGGCAGGCACTTTTTCGCGGCTGATTTCTGAGTACTCATCCACCATCCAGCCCATAACGATTTCGTTCGTGTTGACATCCGGTGCCGGAACATCGCGATCCGGCCCGATGACATCGTAAAAGGCGCGAATGTAGCCTCGGGAAAGCCGCTCCAGTTCCATCCGGGAAAGCGATTTCGGGTCCACCTGCACACCGCCCTTCGCACCCCCGAATGGCAGATTGACCAGTGCACACTTCAATACCATCCAGAAGCTCAAGGCCGTGACTTCATCGGCATCGACGTTGGGATGAAAGCGTACTCCGCCTTTGCCCGGTCCACGACTCTGATCATACTGAACACGCCAACCCGCAAACACTCGCAAGCTGCCATCGTCCATACGGACCGGAATGGCGGCCTGATGGATACATTTAGGCTGCTCTAGCTGGCGGCGAACGTCACAGTGAACATCCAGCCGGTCAAAAATGTCCGCCATCCGGGATTGTGCATCGCTAAAGAGGCTTTTCTTTTGGCTCAAACTGACTCTCCTGAGTTACTGTTAAAACGGGTACATAATCATCAGACAGGTTGAACGAAGTCTGCGATCTTTTAAAGAATAAGTGTGCTGTGGTCAACGTTGAAGGTCCCCATTCCGACCTGCTTGCGTGGACAACATAGGGATAAAAAGATTCGAATCTACAACCTAAATGGAGTTAAACCTTTCGCATGCAATGCAAACTTTGCAATCCATACCCCGGCCAACAGCTATTCGGGCTTGCTCTAATCCATTGAAAAAACTAGAATTGCCGCCGAGTTAAGCGAGGTGCCAGTTCTCTATACACCCAATAAGCCCCGGTGGCACAGCTGGATAGCGCAGCCCCCTCCTAAGGGGCAGGTCGCAGGTTCGAATCCTGCCCGGGGCGCCATAAACAAAACCCTCGCCCGCCAAAAGCAGGGTTTTTATGGGCCACGATGGAGGTGAGAACCTCCTCAGGTTCGACAACTTTCGTCAGAAAGTTGGACCCAGCAACCGACGGTTGCGCAGCCCCGCCGGGGGCAAAACGGCCACAAGCCGTTTTGAGTCAATCCTGCCCGGGGCGCCATATTTTTTATTCAAAAAGAGCAGGGATGGGCTCAATGTTAATCACCTAACCAGCTGGGAAGAACCAATAATGACAAAGCTCAAAATCCTGCCGCTATCTTTATCAGTGCTACTGGCCTTCACAGCAAGCCCTCTCGTAACCCAGGCAGCCCCGACCCCGACCACCTCAGTTGACTACGATGGTTTTACCTACGATCTGACCACGACCTTTACCTCTTATACAGACAATCCCGGTCTTCTGGAATCCCAGCCCTGGTGGGGCAATGCCTCACTGGCCAATGCCCTGATGGATCTGGTGCGTTTCGATCTCGGGGATTATTTTGACAACTTCCCCGCGGAAGCACCCGTTAGTGCTTTAACGGCGTATGGAACCAGCGGCGATTATGTGTCTATTTCCTACTGGGATATACCCCTTGAAACTCTGATCGACTGCCCTACTAATTGTCCTAGGACAATAGATACATATACCTACATCACAGGTTCCAGAACAGAGCTGGTGTATCTGACCCTGGCCGATGTACAGGCCAGCCTGCTCTCCACTGGCGCCGGCATTCAGTCCAGCCTGTCCAGTGTCAGCACACTGGTCAACGGCGCCCACAGCCGCCCGATGTCCCGGCGGGTTGCCAAAGGCGAGAAAACATTCTGGGTTGCCGGCGACTGGGGCAACGATAACCACGACGGCCGTGACGGCACTACAGGCCTCGCCGAGCTGGGTATCGGCTACAATTTTGGCCCGGCCCAGATCAACCTGTCCTTCGGTAAGACCTGGGCCGACCAGGATCTGGTGCACGGCGGCGACCTGGATGTTGACGGCAAATACGTCATGATCGAGGGTATCCTGCCCGTCTCGCAGGAAAATGGGGTTTACGCCACGCTGGGGGCCTATCGCCACTGGGCGGATGCCGATATCCGACGCGGCTATCTCAATATGGGAAGCCGGGAAGTCTCCACCGCCAGCCCCGATTCCCGCTCATGGGGAGCCAGGGCCCGGCTGGACTGGGAAAATGCGTTCACCGTGCAATCCACACGCTTTAGCCCCTATGTGGATCTGTGGCACACCCGGACCAAACTGGACAGCTATACCGAATCCGGTGGCAGTTTTGCTGCGCGCTTCGACAGTCGCGACGACGATGTGACCGAACTGCGACTTGGTACCAATGCCGCATTGCCCATTGAGAATACCGGTTTTGAGTTAGTCGCCAATCTTGAATATACCCGTCGTTTTGACGGCAGTGCTGACGGCACCACGGGTGAAGTCATCGGGCTGTTTTCCTTTGACCTCGACGGCGAAAACTTCGACCGCAACTGGCTGAAAGGTGGCATTGGCGTTGAAGGCAAACTTGCCAAGGGTAAAGCCTCACTGATGTTCAATGGCACAACAGAAGGGGAATTCATGAGCTCCTGGATTGCGGCATCCTATCAGATGGCATTTTAAAAACGTAACCGGCCCGAGCAGTTGAATGAGCACAAAGCCAAAGCCGCTCAACCCCGACAGAATGGCCAGATTTGCCAGAAGTGCCGGCAGCGGAATTCCGACTCGCAACCCGCCAGTTGTGTCTGATATCGACTGGCGAGACCGCTGACCCTGGCCGCCGATCGCAATACCTGAGGCTTGTTGCGATGGTAGCCCCGGCGGTAACCGGTCGGCCCTTCGTGATAGGCCAGATACAGGTGCTCCGGGTTATGCAGGGAAATACCCAAACGCTCATGACTACGGCGGTTATACCAGCCGATAAAGTCCGTGGCATATTTCATGTGGGTACGGCGACTCAGCAGACCGCCAGCCTCCTCCTCGTATTCACCCCAGACTGGATCCTGTGCCTGGGCGTAACCGTAAGCAGAGGAAGACCGAAACCACGGAATAAAACCAAGTAACCGGTCCCGTGGCGGTTTGACATGACTCTGAAAGGAAGACTCCTGCTGAATAAAGGCCATCTGGGTGGCAATGGGAGTACCCCATTTTTCCTGGGCATTTCTGGCATGGTCATACCAACCCGGTTCCTGCCGGAAAATCTCGCAGATATTACTTTGCTTTGCGGGCGGCGCTGCAGCAAACAGCGCGCAGCCCGAAACCGATACAAAAAGTATCAACAGCGCCGCTGGCCCCATCACGGGATATCGGCGACACTTTTTACGGCAATACCGCCAGTATTTTTTACGTATGGATAGCCGAAATACCAAAGACTTCACCTGAAAATTGTTTGGACAAAACAGGTTTCAGTTCAGCACAAACCAGAGCAAAAGTGAAATAGACGGGTTGCCGCGCTTTTTTCAGCACAGCAAGCACAACACAGCATGTCCTTTACAGTACCCAACAGCCTATAATTCGCCGACACGGGGGCTTTGAACGGCTCGCTCACAACGTCTGGAAATCCCCATGAATTTATTGCTGCTGGAACCCGCAGACTTCATCTCCGATTCAAAGGTAACGCTGGGCGGGCGGCGCCTGCAGCACCTGCTGGAAGTCCACAGGGTCAGCGAAGGGACCAGCCTCAGGGCCGGGCTGGTAAACGGCCGGATCGGAGAGGCCACGGTGCTCAGGCTCACCCCTCAGACGGCGGAGCTGGCAGTGGTATTGAATCAATCCCCGCCACCGGCTCTGCCAGTCACACTCTTACTGGCCATGCCCCGACCCAAAATGCTCCGGCGTATTCTGCAGACGGTCGCCACCATGGGCGTTAAACAGCTGTATCTGATCAACAGCTGGCGGGTTGAGAAAAGCTACTGGCAAAGTCCCTGGCTGGCACCGGAGGCCATTCGGGAACAGCTGTTACTCGGCCTCGAACAGGGCTGTGATACGCAACTACCCCAAGTGCTGATCAGACCCCGCTTCAAACCTTTTGTAGAAGATGAACTGCCGACCATCATCTCGGACAGTCTGGCGCTGGTCGCCCATCCAGGCGGCGACACCCCTTGCCCGGTAGGCCCGCTTTCATCTCCGGTGACAATCGCGATCGGTCCCGAGGGTGGCTTTATCGACTACGAAATCGACAAACTCTGCGAAGCGGGGTTTCAACCGGTCACCCTGGGCAGCCGTATTTTGCGGGTGGAAACAGCGATCCCGGTCATTCTGGGACGGTTGTTTTACTGATCAACTCAACACCGTTTGAAAAAATTCACATTTATCGTTATGGTTCCTTCGAGATGCAAACCAACTGGTCAAAAATGAAGTGACCCAGTAGCCAAAGTAATGTCTGCCCCAAAAAATGCGCCGACAATAAACCCTACTATAAAAATCAATAAAAACTGAGGTAGAAAACTGATGAAACTGTATGACTGCGCTGTCGCACCAAACCCCAGACGGGCCAGAATGTTTATCGCCGAAAAAGGCCTGGATATCCCCAAGGTGGAAATTGATATTCTCGGCGGCGAAAACCTCAAGGAGTCATTTCTTGCGGTCAACCCACGTGGTCTATTGCCAGTCTTGGAGCTGGACGACGGCACCCGCTTCGATGAAGCCATGGCCATTTGCCGCTATCTTGAAGAATTGCATCCAGATCCACCCCTACTGGGAACTACGCCGGTAGAGCGTGCGCAGATTGCATGCATGCAGCGCAAAATGGAATTTGAAGGGATGATCGCCACCTCCGAGGTGTTTCGCAACAAGCTCGAAAACGACAGTTTCGCCTACCGCAGCCTGCCCGGTGTGCCATCACCTGCCATTCCCGGCCTGGTAGAACGCGGCACACAGACCCTCAAGCGGTTTTTCGTTTCGCTGGAAAAATACCTGGAGGGCGGTAACAAATTTATCATGGGAGACCGCTTCACAATGGTCGACATCACTGCCCTCTGTGCAGTGGACTTTGCCAAATGGGTAGATATCACCATCCCCGACGGCAACCGTAACAGCCTGCGCTGGTACGATGAAGTTTCTGCCCGGCCAAGTGCCAGCGCATAAACAGAACATTTTCCTGTAATAAAATTCTGCAATAAAAAAAGGCCCCGAAACGGGGCCTTTTTTTATGTTGTCCAGAACGCCAGCTAAACCGGTTTCGTCTCATCGTCCACCAGTTTGCGCAACGTCAACCCCGCCAGACTTTCGCCAACCGACGACTCCAGCCGTGTCATGACTTCGTCCACACTCCCCACTGATTGAATCTGATCGTCCATCATCGACTGTTCATCGTTGGGCCTTCGCACAATCTGAAGAAATTCAGCCACCGTCATATCGGCCGGATCAGATTGCAGCACATAGGTACTGGGTTCTTCATTGGTTTCAACCACCAGCTTGCGATCCATTAACATCTGCACAGTCTCCGCCACACGCTCGGCAGGTATTGCCAGTAACTGGCACAGGTCCTCTATCGAGAGCGGTTTTTTATGGCGAACAAAACGGTGGGCTATCCAGTAGATGGTCAGCAGCGCCATTTGCTCACGCAGCCTTCCGCTCAGTGGTACACGTTGATTGCTGAGCCTGATCTGCTCCGGGTATTGGACATAATAGGCCACCTGGGAACCCAGTAAGAGAATAAACCAGCTCAGATAAAGCCAAATCATGAACAGCACCAGAATGGCGAAGCCGGAGTAAATAGCCGCGTATTTGGTCGAGGAAGAAGCGAATTCAGCAAACACCAGACCGGTGCTCTGCCAGAGGGCACCACCCACGATCGCACCCACCAGTGCCGCGGAGAATTTCACCCGGGTATTGGGCATAAACATGTACACAAAGGTGAAGGCCATGATGATCAGCAAAAAAGGCAGTAACTTGGTCACCACCAGCATAATACTGCCTAGTGGCTCAATGCTGACCAGCGCCTGAACCACATCGCTGTTCATCAGCGACGCCGTCATCCCGATGGCAGAAAACATCAGCACCGGACCCACCATAATGACGCTCAGGTAATCACTGAAACGACGGGAAAAGGGACGGGTGGACTTGGCGTGCCAGACGTAGTTGAACGAGCTCTCCACCTTCTGGATCAGGGAAACCACGGTATAAAGCAGCAGTGCCAAACCCACAGAACCCAGTACGCCGACTTTCATGTTCTCGACGAACCCGAGCAAGTTCACCACGATTTCGTTGCCTTTCTCCCCCAAGGGCTGCACCAGATTCAACAGCAAGGGTTCAATCTGGTTATGCACACCAAACGCTTTCAGCACGGAAAAACTGACCGCCAATAGCGGCACCATCGACAACAGGGTGGTGTACACAAGACTCATGGCACGCAAATTGAGTTGCCCATTGGCAAACTCGCGCACCAGAACAAAAAGAAACCTGACAAATCTATAGCCATAGCGCTGGGGCAGCGCCATCGATTCAATATCGGCACGCCATAACCGATTTTCCAAAAAACTCTTTATCTGGTCGTAATAACCTAGCGGGCTTTGCATTGTTAAGTGCCTGTTCGCTATTGTAAGAATGCACACAGGGTATGAGAATCGGGGGTCAGAGTAAAAACTATTTATCGATTTTGATTTTCGGTCCAGGTTTCACAGCTCTCACACGCCTACCCACTAAATGTTCAACAGCGTCCTTAAATACATCATTCCCCAAAACCAGCCCTTGCTGTGTGGTTTTACTGATTTCTTTTGCTATGCCGCCATCAAGATGAGCATCAAACAGGCTTCTATACCTGAATGCCCTCTCCTCATCAGTCTTCCCCAGCGCAACATATTGTGGATGCGGTGTTCTCAATTGACTCCTTACACCCATCCCATTACTTCGATAGCTTGACCACACATACAGTGAGGGATGACTTACCATATTTGCTCGGACTGGGTTGAGCTCAATGTATCGGTAGCAATAAAAGAGATATTCATCCTCTTGCACCAGGCAAGATTTGAACCTACCTTCCCACAAGGTTCCTGTACGTTGATAGGTATGATTGAAGTATCTTACATAATGTCTACCAACAAACTGCATCATTTTTGATACGGCAAAATCATTTCTTGGTGTCGCCAACAAATGAATATGGTTCGTCATGAAGACCCAGGCATGAATATCAACACCATAGCGGATAGCCGCCTCAGCTAACCAATGGGCATAAGCCGCCACATCTTCATCACTGGCAAAACAGGGCTCGCGATTGTTTCCCCGCTGAATGACATGTTGTGGAATGCCCAATGGGCAAAGACGTGTTAATCGTGCCATTCGTTCCTCCTTGAACAAAACAGCTTTCAGACTAGTTAAGAAATAATAAATCAATCCGGAAGAGAATAAGAGTGAGAGTTTTTACCCTGACCCCGAATAACTCGGGTCTGCCCCATTGTCTCGGACCTCTTTAATCAACAGTGAGTGACTGTCCATTAAAGTGGTGCTAGTTCACCCGGAGAGCTTGCTAATGCGATATTTTCAAACTCTATTTGATTCGAAAATCCTCATGTAAATTACTCCAATGGTCCTTCAATTTCTGCTTGTGCGCCTCATTCATTGGGAGATTTTTGATTGCCTCTCGCCAAACATTTCGGGCTATTTCCATGACATCATCCAGATGGGGTCTAATTACTCTCCATGGGATCTCAGCACGATCAGCCCATAACTGAAAATTTGCCAATGAGACATCATACCAATCTTTAGTCTTTCCTAAATTAAGTGCGAAATTCTGCTCACCGTCGATATATACTCTCGTAGTAACAATATCGTATGCTGGTGAAAGCCTTGGCGTTATTTTATCTGAATAAATCAAACTCCAATTCTTTAGATGCGCATCACCGTTAGCGAGGAGAATGTTAACTAGCAGTCGCCTGGCGAATTGTTGTGCATCGGCCAAACCATCACCAGAATAACCGTAAATAATACGGCCAATTTGCTCGTAGTTTGCCGAGTTGTATTTTTCATGGGCATACTTAACCAGCACTTGGGCAAAGTCTTCCATGTGGATACGCACATAATCATCGCGATCAAAACGTTTGATTGCGAAGGCTAGCTTTTCATCTGGCAGGTTTATCTGAGGAAGGTTGTCAAGTTTATTCAACTCAACCAGCTTGATTTCTGGAATGTCGACTCCAACTAATTCCGCAAGTTTCATTGCTGTGTATTCGTTCACCGGTACATCTTTATGCTTGGTGGAGGGGGTTTTTACAATCCAATCGCCCAAAACATCGCCTTTGGAAAGATTGTAGCGCCCGTCCTTTTCCTTCATTGAAAATTTCATTTGAACGCCGGCTAACGAAAATTTATTTTCCGGTGATACTTTGTCAAATTTTATTGCTCGAGCTTTGCCGTGAGTATTAAGAACACTATCTGGAACATCATCTGGCTCCATCGGCTCGGCCACCAAGGCGCCAGGGAGGTCAGCACCTAAATATGAAAGAATATGGAACTCGTTGTCGACATGGACTTTGAGTCCTTGCGCAATCAACTCCCGCAGGGATCCCTCCGGAAGTAAATTAGACAATGTTGGATGCAATCTTTGATTTCTGGCCCACGGTTCCGACATTATTTTTTCAGAATGAGGAAACGCGGGGTGAGTAATCAAACTGAAGGTTGGGCGCCTTGCGTCACTCTTAAATTCCTCGGCAACACTCAGCACATTTCTACCGCTTTGAAAGCCAGCCAAATAGCCAACCAGCCTTTCGTGCAGGCTCAACTTGAGTACGCTTATTTCATCGACACGGCTATCGTTCATGGTTCACCCCCCAGCAAGTCCCGCCATGGATCATCTGAAAGACTTTTCTTTGCATCTTCTTCTGTAGGTTTTTTCACCTGTGATACATACTCCTTGCATGGCTCGGAACCCTCCTGTTCGAGCAGAGCCATAACAGCGCCAAGCTTTTCCTTTGGTATGAGCATAAGCTCGCTATTCAAGCCCTTCGCAATCAATTCCAAGGTGTCTAGCCTAGGATTTCCTTTGGATTCCAGGCGCTGATATTGCTGGCGAGATACGCCCACACGCAGCAGCATGTCGTTCTGCTTCAGGCCGAGTGTCAGTCGCCGCTGTTTTATCTGGTGGAGTATAGAATTCATCATAGAAAACTCATATGTTGCTTTTTAGCATATAGCAATATATTAGTTGTTTTATTTTATAAAAGCAACTCATTAATTGCTTATTAGAGAGGAAGGGGGGGGCCAAAAGACCTAGGCATGAATATCAACACCATAGCGGATAGCCGCCTCAGCTAACCAATGGGCATAAGCCGCCATATCTTCATCACTGGCAAAACAGGGCTGGCGATTGTTTCCCCGCTGAACGACATGTTGTGGAATGCCCAATGGGCAAAGACGTGTTAATCGTGCCATTCGTTCCTCCTTGAACAAAACAGCTTTCAGACTAGTTAAGAAATAATAAATCAATCCGCAACAGAATAAGAGTGAGAGTTTTTACTCTGACCCCGAATATTGACCCCGAATATTAAGCTGGGTTCTCGATTCATACGCCGATTAAGGTTAGGGTGATGGAGGGGTGCTTGGTGTTAACCACCGAGTAGATGCAAAAAAGCCCCGGCCAACTGGCCGGGGCTTTGTGTTCTCACCTGTTAGTTTTATTATTTTTGCTCTACTCGTTTTAGAACTTCTTTAAGCATCTTCTTCGGCCCTACAGCCATACCAGCGGCCTTGATTCCATATTTTGCAAAGCTTGCCGCCTTTTCAAAATCACCACGCACCTCATGTATCCTAGCCAAGATCAGACTTGCTCTGACCTTCGTTAATGAGGCAAAAATATCTGGCATATCCTCATTTAAATCCTCCGGAAGAATAGAAGAAAGATCTCCATCAATGCTATAACGACTGAAAAACTCTCCTACCCGCCCAACAATTAAATCGACGATCTCATTAATAGACTCAGATGCTATTGGCCACCAATGGTCTTTTTGCGATAAGTCAGTAGTTAAACGAAGCTTCACTTCGCAATCTGGCAATTCAATCTGTTTATTGCTAGCTAACTCAGTTGTTCCAATTTTCGGCAGGAAATCATAGTGAACCCCCACGTTTACACAAACTGTTGGTTCAGAACTGTGTTTCTGAATATAAACAACATTTATCTCATGACTATCATTAAAGCGAACAAAAAGATCATCTGCCGATTTTTCAAACCCTAATGCCCCTAACGGCTCAGATAATTTCTCTGCTAGAGAAGTAATAAAGTCAGTAAATTTCATAATTACTCAACGATATCAATGCCAAATTTTTCCAATTTTTGTCTTAGAGGGCCTGTCGGACCACTCTTTCCTGTTACACCACTAGGAGAAAATTCCCATTGAACACGATCAACTTGACCAGATCTCAATAACTTCACATCTCGTGCAAGTTCTTGTCTTACACGCGGAGTTAAACTTGTCCTTCCGACTTTTGACTCGATTGCTGTTGTCCCATCTAGAACATCAACTCTTCGTAATCCACCCGTTACACGGAAGTTTTGTTCGATAGCTCCGCCAGTCCGTGCAGCAATCGCATCTCTTACGGCATCACCAGCAGCTTTATTTGCTTGGACTGTACTGTTTGTAACCCCGCTCTTCCCAACAATCTCCCTTAACTTATTGGCTTTCTGCAAGGAACTTAAAGGGTTCACTATATTTAATGTAGAGTCAACTAAAGCGCCACCCACATCAGCTTGACCAGTTGTTGCATAATTAATCGCAACATTTAAAGCAACATCAGCAGCAAACTTAAGTATATGGGCAGGAGTTTCGCCATTAGGGTCTACATAGGAATAAGGATTATTATTCCCATAAGCATACCGATTAAAACTCTGCGGACTCCCTTCCACAAATCCTACTGGGTCATATCCCATTAACCGACCGATCACTGGGTCGTAATAACGCGCCCCGGCATAAACCAGCCCGGTTTCCTTATCCAAACGGTGTCCGGTATAACCGACAAACTCTTCTTCGGAGTCTGCGGTGGAGAGTTTTTACTCTGACCCCGAATACTCGAATACTTATAAATCAATCCGGAAGAGAATAAGAGTGAGAGTTTTTACTCTGACCCCGAATACTTACTCTGACCCCGAATATTTGACCCCGAATATTCTTGGAGAGTTTTTACTCTGACCCCGAATATTCTGACCCCGAATATTCTTTGATTGAAGGAGTTAAGTGATAGCTTGACGCAAGGTCAAAGGTTATCGTAAACAGCAGAATATCTTTTCTTAAGACCCGGATTACCTAAATGGCTTTCCATCACTGACCGCGCCTTCTCTCGCTCTCCCTTAAGCATGTAAGCTGCGGTCACATACACATACCAATGCTGCTGTTTAAGCAAGCGATCATCTGAAGATTCGTATGCTTCCAGCAAATCATCAATACTCTGCAAGCTCTCAAGCAAATCAACAAGCCATTGCTCCATGAAAGAACAGATCGCTACACCTATCTGCGAATAATCGTCTGCACTTTTAGTAAACCAACGCTCATGATTTTCTTTTGGCGCACTAATCTCAATAGGTTGCTTGAGTAAAATATCAGGAGCATTAGCAAGTAGCATCTTGTTGCCATTGACTAACCTCAAAGCTTCTTCGGAGACAGAAGGTATTTTCCAGACAAAGAATGGATGAATGTGCGCCTCGGCACCTTGCTCATACCTTGGAAAAAAGTCTGTGACAAAATCAATTTCCTGAATCGACTCCGCAAGCTTCCTTTTATAAACAAGTGATACTTTGCGCCGCTTAAAATTGTACTTTGAAAGGGCCTGGTCAACAGGCCCATCCAACATTTCAAGCAAGTTAGCTTTTGCTGATTTAATGTCATTCATATGGTTATTTACGGGACTCGAATTTCAAGCGAACGGCCAACGTTAACACCATTGCTATTGCCGACACCTACCGCTGGATTATAAGTGTTCACGCCGCTATCAAAATCTCTCTGTGCTGCTGTCTTTGTAGCAGCTCCAGACTTAACTTCTAAGCCGATAGTTCTACCTCGTGGGCTAACAGCAGCACCATCGTATACTCGTAATTGACCGTCTGCATTTCGAACAGACACACGGCCTTCAATTACACTCCAGCCGGGCTTTTGTTTAACCGCATCCCAAACCTTTTGTTCTGCGGCGGCTCCTGCTGTACCTGGGCCATTAGGGCTTGCGAATTTTCCATCAGCTGTACGCCAACCGTTATTCCATTTAGCTCCACTGTTTGTAACCCCGCTCTTCCCAACAATCTCCCTTAACTTATTGGCTTTCTGCAAGGAACTTAAAGGGTTCACTATATTTAATGTAGAGTCAACTAAAGCGCCACCCACATCAGCTTGACCAGTTGTTGCATAATTAATCGCAACATTTAAAGCAACATCAGCAGCAAACTTAAGTATATGGGCAGGAGTTTCGCCATTAGGGTCTACATAGGAATAAGGATTATTATTCCCATAAGCATACCGATTAAAACTCTGCGGACTCCCTTCCACAAATCCTACTGGGTCATATCCCATTAACCGACCGATCACTGGGTCGTAATAACGCGCCCCGGCATAAACCAGCCCGGTTTCCTTATCCAAACGGTGTCCGGTATAACCGACAAACTCTTCTTCGGAGTCTGCGGTGGAGAGTTTTTACTCTGACCCCGAATACTGGAGAGTTTTTACTCTGACCCCGAATATTGGAGTCTGCGGTGGAGAGTTTTTACTCTGACCCCGAATACTTTTTGACCCCGAATATTTTGACCCCGAATATTTTTACTCTGACCCCGAATATGCCACATCTTCATCACTGGCAAAACAGGGCTCGCGATTGTTTCCCCGCTGAATGACATGTTGTGGAATGCCCAATGGGCAAAGACGTGTTAATCGTGCCATTCGTTCCTCCTTGAACAAAACAGCTTTCAGACTAGTTAAGAAATAATAAATCAATCCGGAAGAGAATAAGAGTGAGAGTTTTTACCCTGACCCCGAATATGCAGCTTGACTTGACAAAACAAGCAGGCTAGCCAACAAAAATAATTGTTTATTCCATTTCATATAGCATCTCATTACTAAAAAGCTTTATCGTAGAAAAATTCATTATTACGAATAATTATCAGTTGTCACCGACCCCTTTAATTTCTTAAAATTCTTAACCGAAAAAAATTTTCTTTATGGACCTAATCATGTAACTCAATGGCATTGCCTTAGACATCTGATAATAGCCATATGCCGCACATAGCAATCCTAGGGCGCCAAGCAATTTACCATTATCGAAAACAAACAATGCGACACCTAAAAGACTGATCGCCAAAAAAATAAAATAACGTATGAGGCGTGACTTATCTTCTTGTTCATCAAATTCATCACCATTAGATTTCATTTTTGAATATCACCCAGTATGTCACCACACTTAGCATACCTAGTACATGCTTCAACTCCCAAAAAACCACCATAGCCAGCACCTCTATACACCCGAGCAGATGATTCGTTTTTAACCTTTCCTCCTCCACTAGAGGGAACTTTTCCCTTTCCACCACCTGAAGGCCCCCAGCCACCCACAACAGAAGGAGAAACATCCGTGGGTTTGGTTTTCCCATCCTTAATCACTTCTTCAATCCCTCCACCTCTACTGGTATTTACACCCCCATAAATTCCTACACCAGTAAGTTCACATATCTGCACATCTAAACAAACTTGGAGCCCATGATGATTTACCTGAACAGTCACGTTGGTCTCTACCGCTCCACCAACTACAAGAACATCCACTTCAGCCCGCCCTCCACTACTAATGGTGACCGCTTTATTTTTTACTAAGTCGACAAGATCCTCATTACCAAACAAGTCATCATCTATTTTTGCTTCCCCAAATTTCTCTCCTAACCCATTCTGAGCAATCTGCTCAGAAACTACCGGCACAGTACTTACAGCACTTGAGGTAGAACCATTCCCAGTATAACTCCTCAACACCGCCATATTCGCCCCATTTTCCGCAGCATTAACCACAGCCGCATTAGCCTGAGCTCTAGCCGCAATAATAGCTGCTACCCGAGCATTAGCACGTAAAATAAGCAATTGATTGCGATCATGTGAACCAGAAACTATTCGGGGTCAGAGTAAAAACTATTTATCGATTCTGACCCCAAATATTGTGCAAACTCGGCAGACTGTATGGCCTTGATGGAGGGGATTGGCTCACCGCTACGCGGCTCGGGGTTCCACCCCGCCGTTGCAGGCACCGGCGCCCAAAACGGCGCTGCCGTTTTGTCGAACGGGGTTCTCGTCCAGATCTCGCGTCACGGACAAATAAAAAACCCGGCACAGGGCCGGGTTTTTTATTTGTGGCGGTGGTGACAGTCTTAAGCGAAACAGCCTCAAACCTAAATAGGGAATATTTACTCTGTTTTAGGCCTATCTACAGGGAAAATCATATTTTTTCTTCTATTCAACCACCTTTCAGTTGCCGAAAGCCTTTTACAGAAAGACTTTCCAGCAATTTCCCTACTCTACATAACAGGGAAAATAGATCTATTAGGTAAGAGAAATAAGGTCACTCATACTACGGTGCCCTAATTAATCCAACTCTACCGTTTCAGCATCCGGCACTGCTACAACTAACACCCTTTTGTTCAACGGGCCTTTAGCTTTCCCAAACAACCTGCTCTTCTTCGCGCTCAGCTGCTTCTAGTAGCTGAATAAGCTGAACCGCAATATCTCCAAACATAACTACATCTGCTGCTGCGGGCGTATGAAAAGTCACAAGCATTAATGATAACCTTTAAATCTAATCCACAAAGACACGTCACCTGAAAGATCGATAGTTATTGTCCAACACTAAATGACGCTTCAAAGTTAAATAACTTGTATACCTATCAAGAAACTGAGAAAAAGCTTTATTCCTTACTCTACCAAGGATTGGAAAACGATTACCACAACGGCGGCACCCCAGACATCCGACATGGACAGCTCCAGCAGCAGCTGGACGAAGGCAGGGCATCCGAGGCCGATCTGCTCGACGCCATCCGCGAGGGCGCTGTATTAATGGCACGTCCCAAGACGCTGACGGCTGCGGTGATCTTGGCTGGCTTGTAGCCCATCATGCTGGGCAGCGGCACCGGCAGCGAGGTGATGCAGCGCATCGCCGCGCCCATGGTGGGGGCATGATCACCGCGCCGCTGTTGTCGATGCTGGTGATTCCGGCGGTTTATTTGCTAATAAGACGGAAACAAGATGGCATCGTTAGTACGGAAAAAGATGGATAAACGGGTGGGTTTTCCCAAGCTGGACATAACGGAATATGCTCTGGCTTCATCCCATAACTCTTTTGAGATCACCTGGGCAGAATGGCGTAAGCATGCCGATTCCAGTTAAAAGCTCAATTTTTTCAACTGTCAGTCATTTGTGTATCGCTGGCCAATGCCTCCAGAATCCGGCACTCGGCAATATGCCCGCCTGAACAGCTGGCGGCGATACGCCGCAATGCTTGTGCCATTGCATTGAGGTGCTTTATGCGTCCCTGTATCACATTCAGATGTTTTTCTGTTATCGCATCCACCGTATCGCAAGTTAGCTGTGGCGGTTCTTTCAATGACATCAACTCGCGAATGTCATCGAGAGAAAATCCCAGAACCCGGGCGTGGTGAATAAAGCGCAATTGCTGGATATGGTGCTCCGTATAGCGGCGATAACCACTTTCGGCACGCGCCGTTGGCGACAGGAGGCCGATCCGCTCATAGTAGCGAATGGTCTCGATATGACAGCCCGACTGCTTCGACGCCTCTCCGATCAACATCACCCACCTCTTGACCCTGTAACCACTACAGACTTTAGAGTAACAGAACAGACCAACTGTTTGGAGCGTTGAAATGAGTTCGAATTGCTGTGATGCCGACACCGTCGATCAATTGGCCATTAGCGGGCGGAGAAAGACCTTGTATGTGGTACTGGGCATCAATGTGCTGATGTTCGCCGCGGAACTTGGCGCCGGCATCTGGGCGGACTCCAAGGCGCTGATCGCTGATTCAGCAGATAACCTGGGAGACAGCCTAGTTTATGCCATGAGCTTGTTCGTAGTGGCGCGCAGCGTACGTTGGCGGGCGGGTACCGCCCTTGTCAAGGGGCTAATTCAACTCGCCTTTGGGCTTGGCATCATGATCAGTATTGTGGTCAGCCTATTGGGAAGCCCCCAACCCCTTGGAGTTGCCATGGTGTCAGTCGCGGCCATCGCTCTGATCAGCAATGTTGTCTGTCTCGGGTTGTTAATGAAGCATCGTAACGAAGACATCAACATGCGCTCGGTCTGGCTGTGTTCACGGAACGATGTTATAGGCAACCTAGGCGTCATCATCTCCGGCGGACTGGTCATGCTGCTTGACTCCTTCTGGCCTGACATCATTGTCGCCAGCCTTGTCGCCGTCGTATTTCTGCATACGGCGTACGAGGTGCTTAGAGACGCCGTGCGATCCTGGCGGATTAATGCATGACCCCGATTCACTGCTGCAGTGATTGGAAACGGGAAGGGCGATAATGAACTGCCAACTGGATTGAAGATTGGTCAGGCCTGGCTTAGCAGGGATGCCACCGGCCGGGGTAGAGACGCAGGGCTCACTGGCAGAAGAATTACCCTCGAATCGGGTTAACCGAAATGATGACATTAGTCATCTTTTATCAGGTTGCCACGCACCCACCGCAAGTAGGCCAGCATGCCGAATAGTTCCACCAGCGATTGGAAAACGATCACAACGACAGCGGTTTCCCAGGCATCCGGCAGTGACAGCGCCAGCGCCAGCGGCAGCATGACGAAAGAATTGCGGGTACCGAGACTGAAGGTCAGCGTGCGCCCCGCCAGCGCCACCAGACCGAACACCAGGGTGAGGCATTTACCGATCACCGCGGCGGCCGCCAGGTAAAGCAAAAAGACCAGCAGCACCGACCACAGCAGCGCGCCCTTGTCGATGACGAGACTGGCCTGGGAGCCGGCAATCAGGAACACCACCAGCGCCAGCAGCGGCACTGGCAGCCAGCCAAGTCCGCTGACAAGGGCCCTGACCGGCGGCTGCCTTTCCGCCACGCGCTCGGTGAATCAAGCCAGCCCCAGGGGGGTGATAATCAAGCCGAAAAACGCCGGCAGTAGGTGACTGCCCAGGCCAACCCCAGCCGATCATCATGCCAGTGAGGATGGCGATCAGATAAATCCAGACCTGGTGTTGCTCCAATTTGTCTCGCACGGGACTTCCGTCTCAATATGAACAAACTTTAGCGATACCCTTTGGACTGTTCCCAATAATGCCCGTATACAGCAGCGCCGTCATGGGCGTGTTGTGGGTGCTCGAACTCCAGTGTGGAATGGCCAATACCGAAACGGTCGCCAAGGATCGCCTTGATCTCGGCCTTGATTGCATCAATATGAGTCCAGCCATCTTCGGTCAGCACGACGTGGGCATCCAGCGCCGGGATATTCTCCTCCATCTGCCAGAAGTGCACATGATGCAGTTCGGTCACGCCCTCAACAGCCTGCACCGCCTCGATCACTGCCTGGCCGACCATGTCAGGGGGACTGCCGAGCATCAGGGTACGCACCGGCGTGCCGATCTCGATGACCGCGAGATAAAGAACGTAGAGCGCGATACCGATGGTAATGGCCGGATCGACCCACTTCATGTCATAGAGAATAATAAGCGTACCGGCTACCACTACGGCGACTGAGGCCAGTGCGTCAGACAGGTTGTGCAGGAACAGGGCACGGATATTCACACTGCCCTTCTGCATGGAATAGGTAAGCAGCGCCGTCAAGGTATCCACAAACAAGGCCACGCCACCTACAATCACCACCATCCAGCCGGCGACTTCGGGCGGATTGATCAGCCGCATCCCGCCCTCGTAGATCAGGTAGAGTCCGATCATGATCAACGTAGTGTAATTGATGAGCGCGGCCACCACTTCGATGCGCCCGTAGCCGAAGGTCATGCGGGAATCGGCGGGGTGGCGCGCAATCTTGCGGGCGGCGAAGGCAATGACCAGCGAGGCCATGTCGGAAAAGTTGTGCAGTGCGTCGGCAATCAGCGCCAGGCTGCCCGCAAAAATGCCGCCGACGATTTGCGCGACGGTTAGTATCCCGTTCGTCCAGATGGCGACGGCGACGCGGCGGTCGCCACTTTCCATGTCGAGGTGAGCGTGGTCGTGAGGATCATGGGGCATAGGATGGCTTCTTTTGGGGCTGATTTACCGCCGGGATCATCAAGGAATCGAGACCAACGCCAGTTGCCAAAGGATCGCCAAAGCGGAGGTGCCTGCTCAAAGCAACAGCTCGACACCAAACCGGCGGGTTATCAGGGCAAGAATCCCGAAGCAGACTACGGTGACGACACAGCTGATGGCCAGTGCCGGCCAAAAATCATAACGAGCCAGTAGCGGCGGAAACACCAGGAACATCGGCAGCGTCGGAATCACGTACCAAAAGGTGTACCAAGCGTGCTTGGCCAGTTTTTCCAGGGGCTGATGCTCAATGTGCATCCAGATCAACACCAGGATGGTAACCAGGGGCAACGCCGCAACCAGCGCACCCAGCTTGTCACTGCGTTTGGCAATTTCTGAAACCAGAACCACCACTGCTGCAGTAATCAGGTATTTGGTAATTAGCCAGTGCATGTGTTTTCCCTCCTCCCGACAATGTCTACGCGACGCGTCGATAGTATAAAGAAAATAATCGCTATGACCTTGCAAGCTTCAAAAATTCCGACAGATAAGTCTCCGCTTCTTCTCGGGTGGCGAAAGGCCCGATATTGCCTCCCTCACGGGTCAGGAAATACCAGCTGCCGTTGATACAGTGGATGCGGTGTGCCCGGAAATGAATCGATACATCGGCATCGCCTTGCCGGCGTAAGGGGGGGTCATTGCTGGTGTCATCATCAGCGCCACTCATATCGAATACCTCGGTTATTCTGGCCATGGGGACATCCAGCCCCTGGCCAGAGGTCAAACCTAATCAGCCGGCATCAGTGCCAGGCGACGAGCCACTGCCGTTACCGTCCTTCCAGTGCAGCAAGGCGTACAGCACCGGCAGCACGAACAGGGTCAACAAGGTCGAGGAAATAATTCCCCCGATCACCACGGTAGCCAGCGGTCTCTGGACTTCCGCACCGGTGCCGGTATTGAGCGCCATGGGTACAAAACCGAGGCTGGCCACCAAGGCGGTCATCAGCACGGGGCGCAGGCGTATCAAGGCCCCCTCTACCACAGCCGTCATCAGATCTCCCTGCTCATGCCACAGATCGCGGATAAAGGCGACCATCACCAGGCCGTTGAGTACAGCCACACCGGACAGGGCGATAAAGCCCACACCGGCGGAGATCGATAGCGGCATATCCCGCAGCCACAGGGACAGGACGCCGCCAGTCAGTGCCAGGGGCACACCGGTGAAGATAATCAGGGCATCCTTGAGGGAGCCGAAGGCCATGATCAACAGGCCGATGATGATCGCCAGGGTAATGGGCACGACGATGGCCAGGCGCTGACTGGCGGACTCCAGCTGCTCGAACGTGCCGCCATAATCCAGCCAGTAACCCGCGGGCAGTTCCACCTCCCGGGCGATGCGGCTTCGTGCTTCGTCCACAAAGCCCCCCAGGTCGCGATCCCGCACATTGGTGGTCACCACTACACGGCGCTTGCCGTTTTCCCGACTGATTTGGTTGGGTGCCGGTGCCAATTCCAACTCCGCCACCTCAGACAGGGGCACATAGCCACCGTTGGGCAGGGGAACGGGCAGGTCGGCCAGGCTATCCACATCCCGCCGAATTGCCTCTGGCAGACGCAGCACCAGTTGGAAGCGACGATCCCCCTCATAGATCAAGCCAGCGTTTTCACCGCCCACGCCCGCGGCAACTAGATCCTGCAATGCTTCAACGTTCAAGCCATAGCGGGACAGCGCCATGCGTTTGGGATGCACCGATAGCATGGGTAGTCCTGTGACCTGTTCGACCCGGGCATCCGCTGCCCCCTCCATGGACTCCACAACGTCAAGAACTTCGTTGGCCGACGCCAGCAACTGATCCAGGTCATCGCCGAACACTTTGATACCGAGGTCGGCTCGGACGCCGGAGATCAGCTCATTGAAACGCATCTCAATGGGCTGAGTGAACTCGTACTTGTTGCCGGGAAGCCGTTCCACCGCCTCTGCCATTTCCGCCACCAGCTCGGCCTTAGTCTTGTTCGAGTCCGGCCACTGGTCCCGGGGTTTGAGCATGACAAAGTTATCCGCCACGCTGGGGGGCATGGGGTCGGTGGCCACTTCCGGGGTCCCGATCTTGGCCACCACCTTGTCCACCTCGGGAAACGCCTTGATGCGTCTCTCCAACTGCTCCTGCATGGCTATGGCTTGTTCCAGCCCCGTGCCGGGGATGCGCAGGGCGTGGAGGGCGATGTCTCCTTCATCCAGTTGCGGAATAAATTCCGACCCCAGGGTTGTCGCCAGCCAGAGGCACACCACCACCAGTACCGTGGCAGCCGACAATATCAGCCAGCGGAGCCGCATGGCAGCCAACAGTGCTGGCCTGTAGAGCGATTTGGCACCTTTAATCAGTAGACTTTCTTTTTCGCTGATCTTACCCCGCAGGAATACCGCGACGGCGGCGGGCACCACGGTCAATGACAACATCATGGCCGCCAGCAGGGCCATCACCACCGTGGCTGCCATGGGGTGAAACATTTTCCCTTCCACGCCGGTGAGGCTGAAGATGGGGATATAGACCACGGTGATGATCGCCACACCAAACAGGGCGGGACGAATCACCTCGGTGGTGGCTTCATAGACTAACTGCAACCGTTCCTTGAGGGGTAGGCGCCCGCCGTTGCCGTGCTGGGCCTCGGCGAGACGGCGGATGCAGTTCTCAACAATGATCACGGCGCCGTCGACTATCAGGCCAAAGTCCAAGGCACCCAGGCTCATCAGGTTGGCGGATACCCCGGCCTGCACCATGCCGGTGATGGTGGCCAGCATGGACAACGGGATCACAGCCGCCGTGATAAAGGCCGCACGCAAATTGCCCAGCAGCAGGAACAGCACCACGATCACTAGCAGCGCGCCTTCCAACAGGTTTTTCTCCACCGTGGCAACGGCCTTGTCCACCAAGGTGGTGCGGTCGTAAACCGCTTCCAGCCTGACCCCTGCAGGCAGTGTCAATTTGACCTCCTCCAGTTTGCTGGCCACGGCCTGTGCCACTTCGCGGGAGTTTTCACCCACCAGCATCATTGCCGTGCCCAGCACTGTTTCCACACCGTCGCGGGTGGCGGCGCCAGTGCGCAACTCCTTGCCAATGGCGACCTCGGCCACATCCACTACTCTGACCGGCGCGCCCTCCCGATTGGCGATGACCACCTGTTCTATGTCGTCAATGGTGGCCAATTGCCCGGGGGAGCGCACCAGCAGCTGCTGGCCGTTGCGTTCGATATAGCCGGCGCCGCGGTTGGTGTTGTTGGCGCGCAGGACGCTGGCCACCTCATCCATAGTGATACCGAATTCGAGCAGTTTTTTCGGCGAGGGTGTGACATGATATTGCTTGTCGTAGCCACCGATGGTGTTGATTTCGATCACCCCGGGCACTTGGGCAAGCTGGGGCTTGATGATCCAATCCTGCACCTCGCGCAGGGCGGTGGCATCCCAGGGTTCGCCATTTTCCCGTGTGGCGTCAGCGTCGGCCTCCACGGTGTACATCAGGATTTCGCCCAGGCCCGTGGCGATGGGACCCATTTCCGGTTCCAGTCCTGGCGGCAGCGCGCTTTTGATCGCACCCAGGCGCTCATTGATCAGGTTGCGGGCGAAGTAAATGTCCGTGCCCTCCTCGAACACCACGGTGACCTGGGACAAGCCATAGCGGGACAGGGAGCGCGTATAGGAAAGATTGGGCAGCCCGTACAGCGCCGTTTCCACCGGGAAGGTAATGCGTTGCTCCGCTTCCAGCGGAGAATAACCCAGCGCCTCCGTATTGATCTGAACCTGGATATTGGTGATGTCCGGCACCGCATCGATGGGCAGGCGTTGGAAACTCCAAGCACCGACACCGATCAGCACCAGGATCAGGGATAATATTAAAAACCGCCGCTCCACGGAGAGGCGTACAATGGCATTGATCATGATAGCCTCCTGTTAATGGTCGTGGGATGCGCCGGATTTTTCGATATCCGCCTTGATGAGATAGCTGTTCTCCACCACATAAGTGTCACCGGGATTCAGCCCGGACAACACCTCGGTGAAGCGGCCGTCGCTGCGGCCCAGTTCCAGCGGGCGGATTTCGTAGCTGTCATTCACTTGGATAAACACCACCGTCCAGTCGCGGAAGGATTGCAGAGCACGATTATCCACCGCCAGGGGCACGTCGATCTTCTCCACCACAATCTCTGCTGCAACCAATTGACCGGGCGATAAAACACCCTGCGCGTTGTCGACCTCGGCGCGGGCGATCACAAAGGGTGCATTGTTGCTGCTTGGTGTAAAGTGGTCGATGCTGGCTTGGTATTCCGCGCCTTCGCTGTCGATGCGGATAGCCTGGCCGGTCGCAATTTCTTCCCGTTGTCCCGGAAAGATTTTCAGTTCCGCCCACAGGGTGCTCAGGTTGGCTACTGCAAACAGGGGTTGTCCTTCGGCCAGCTCACCGGTATTGACATTGCGCTCAATGACAGCGCCAGAAAAGGGCGCGCGTATATCGTAGGTCTGAAGGCTTTCATTGGACTCAATGGTGGCCAGCACCTTGCCGGCTTGCACAGCATCCCCTAGGCGGACAGCCACACGCTTGACTATCCCCGGAAATCGCGCCTTGAGATGAGCGACATTGTCGGGGTTGGGAACCAATCGGCCATAACTGGTGATACGGCGCTCAATGGTACCGGGACCTGCTTCACGGCTGCGTATCCCTGCTTGCTCAGCCATCTCAGCAGCTATTTGCGTGCGGCCCTCATGGGACATCCAGGTCCAGCGGTAGTCCTTGCCGTCCACGGCGAGGCTGACTTCAACATCGAAGGAGTGAGGTTCCCTGACGACGCCATCGCCCAGCCAGTAAGCGCCCTGAAAATCAAAACCAAAGCGGTCGACCTGGCCGCCCAGCCGGGTTAGCTCCACGGTGAGATCGATGTCTTCGGTGATCGCACGATCATTCCTGGTGACCCAAGCCCGGTACTCCGGCGGCACGCCCTGTTCAAAAATCAGTAGTTCAACGCTGGCATCGCCCTGTTGCAGCAAGATGCCGCCATTGGGGCCTTTGGTCTCGGTCGGAGATTCGTCACGCTGTTGCTCAGCGGCCTGTAGCGACGCGACGGCCAGGCAGGCCGCCACGAATAGTAATGAAAGTTGTTTCATGAATGGCATGGTTTGAAATCCTGTATTTGGGTTAGCGCACTGATGCGCCCTGCACAGCCGTCAGAGACTCCGCAGTGAGTTGTTCGATCAAGCTCTGGTTGAGCAGGGCCGTAGTGGCTGCGTCCACTCTATCCCGCTGCGCAGAGAGCAGCTCCCGCTGGGCCGTCTGCCACTCGATATAGCTGTAGCGGCCCTGCTCGTAAGCATTGCGGGTAAGGGCGAGGGCTTCGCGCAGATCGGGGAGAATCTGGCTCTCCATGGCGTCGACGGCGGCAACACCCTGTTGATGAAGGCGGTAGGCCTCATAGAGCCTTGAGCGCAGATTCAGCAAAGCGCTTTCCCGGCGGTAACCGATCTCGTTCCGGGCAGCCATGGCGGTCTGGACCTCGCCACGGTTGCGGCGACCAGAAAAGAGGGGAACAGAGACACCCACCACCAGCGCGGAATCGCCGGTTGCTTCAAGATGACGGGCACCCACCTTCCAGCGGATATCGCTTTGCGACTGGCTGAGTGCAAGTTCCAATTCCGCTTCGCGAAGACGTTCCTCACTGGCGTAGATGAGAATGGCGGGATTCTTTTGGGCGCGCCGGAACAGAGCGGGGAAGTTTTCGCTGCTCGTAAAGGCGAACAGGTCTCCATCCAGCGTCTCGAAGTCGGCAGTTTCCTCACCCAGTAGGGTCGCCAGAGATTGGCGACGACTGTCATAGGCTGCTTTCAGTCGATCCTGTTCCAGTCGGCTTTGCCGCAGTTGTGCACGGGCGCGCAGCACCTCCGCCTTTGGTGCGGCGCCCCGTTCGGCACGCCGCCTGACGATATCATGGGTGGACTTGGCCAGTTCTACCGCTTCGCCGGCAAGGTGCACCCTCTCCTGCAGGGCTAGGGAGCTGATGAACTGACGCGTTATCTGTCCCAGCAGGGAGAGTGCTTCCGCGCGACGCTCGGCCTCCACCTTACCGTAAGCTCCGGTGACGACCCGTGTGCGGGCTTCCCGTTTGCCCCCCAGCTCGATAACCGAGGACAGTGAAAGTGTGTATTCCGCCCCGTCGAGTCCGTTGAGTTCCCCGGAACCGAGGACATTTTCCGCTTCAAAACCCAGTTCAAAGGCAGGGTTCTGGTCAGCAGTCAGGCGTTTGCCTTCCAAGCCTACCAGTCTGGGAGTGAATACCTGCAAGGCAGGGTTTTGTGCCAAGGCCTGAGAAGCAGCCTGCGGCAATGTCAGGGTTTGCGCATCCGCTTCAGCGAACACTGCCATTGGGCTGGAAAAAATCAGTCCCAATGCCAGAATAATGGCATAACGCCCACGGCACGGGCGCCACAAAAAATCGTGGTAATACATCGCATGATTCCTGTGAAATTAGAACAAAAAACGATTCTCCCCCAAAACATGAGGGAAGGTGATTCGCAGGATCAGGCTATGGGGGGGCGGAGAATGGTATCGACGTGAGCGGAGGTGTTTTGAGCTGTATAGCCCGGAACGACATATTCCGATATTAAGAGGGGAAGACCGAAAACATGTACGGCCAGCAACAAGTGGGAACCGTGACAGTGACCGCCGTGGCAATGGTCGGGCAGGGGTAAATCACCGCTGTCCTGCCTGCCGTCTGCAGAGGGGGAGAGATCACCGACAGAGGCATGCGAGTGTGCCTGATTGTGGCGAATGTCACCCGAGTTAGACGGCAATACATCCGACGCAACCGATAGTGTTTGCATCACCATCAGTATCGCGAACAGTATTGTCATCCAAGTTTTTGACATTAGGCTTATAAAACCCTAGAAAATATAAACGAACGCTATTACAAAAGACACTGTAAGTCAAAGTGGACTTACCCTAAATAGGCAGGCACTCCTAGGCTACGCTGTGAGCACGCGCTCTTTCCATGGCCTCCCGGCGGACCGGTTGCGAGAACATATCGTAGCCGAGAGCCTGGCGATTGCGTTCGTCAAAGGGTTCAAGTTAGATTATCGACGTGTATTCCTCTTGCTCACCTGCCGACTTTACTCTGTAATCGAGAAATCCCTCAGCCCGGATCTGACGAATATGTTCTGCCATATCGGCTGGACGGATGCGCAAGGAAAAGCCTACGCCCTGTATTCCTGGAAAGTGTTGGTCAAGCTGCAGTGAGGAGACATAGTCTCGCCACTCGTCTCGGGTGACCTGCGAAGAGGCGCTGAAAAGCGCTGTCCCACCCCGCAAGACCTGCTCGTATTCCGACATTCGACCCTTGATCTGGGATTCAATCAGCTGGGTTTCGGCGTTAAAGCGCTGCGCAGCGTAGTCGTTAGCATGGCGCTTGGTGAAATACCATACGCACGTGGTTGCCGCCAAAGACAGCAGCAGAACTGCTAATGGAGCGAAGAAACGTTTTGGTACACAGTACTCCATAGCCCTTACCTTGTTTTTTCCTTATCAAGTATCGACTAAGTATTCCGTTAATTCCAGCCCTGAAATAGTTAGGTGTCGGGGAGGACCTTGATCTGCCGACTAACTTGGAAGGCCTCTGGAAATATGCCACGACCTCATGGCTGCGGTTAACAATCCCGGACATTGGCAGGCGATAAGGATCGCACGCAAAATGGAATGGAAGCGCAGAGTCAGGTTCAGGACAGAATCTATGGTAGTCAGCTTATAACGGAAGAGGAACGGAACGGGCATCGTAAGAAAATGGGTTCTGCTAAAACTGAGCAAGAACAAAGCCAGATCCGTCATGAGGCCATGAACGCAGGAAAAAGCGTGCTAAGCAGCAGGGCAAAGCTTTGCCAGATGAGATACCAGCAACAGGGGATCACAGGGGCGCTAACAAAGGACAGGGTAGCGGCAAGGGTTTTGGTGGCAACAAAGGCCGCTGATCCAGCTTTACAGTGCACTGCTAGTGAGCAACAGAGGGAATGTTGCTTACTAGTGGAATGGGTAGAAGCCGTGATCGAAAGCCAGATCTATGAGGCTAGACATAGAAAGGTGTTTTGGTTGACCTACACCCAACTTTTTAATCCATTGTGATCTTAGTAATGTTCATCACCAGAGAGGACGATGAACATGAAGAAGCGATTCACTGAAGAACAGATCATTCCTATTCTGAAGGAAGCCGAGGCTGGCCTGCCGGTCAAAGAGCTGAATTGCCACTAGTTTTCTAGACACCATTCAGCCGTTTTTTATATTGCATCTCATACTCTGCCAGTGTGTATGGTCAGCTCCGGCATGAAAGCAGACAAGGCAAGTTTGAGCACTCCTCGACACAACATTTGAAGCACCTAGCACCCGTCCGGGATGGACAAACCGGCCATCCACACCAACCCTAAGACCTACGTCATAGGCAGCGAGGTCATTGCTTTAATTCCTAGCTGGGTTGTTAACAATTTTCGTCCATCACCGACTCCGAACAACCATCTTATCCCCACCGTCTAAAAAGAAAAAACCTACCGAAACTCTCTAACAAACCAAACATATCTATTTGTTTTTTATAATTTTCTCTAAAAACCTTTGCACACGACCTCTAAGGTTGCTCAATGCTAGTAACCCAGCAGACTCTCTTGGAAAACGAAGCAATGAAAACCTTAAATACCTACGAACTAGTCACCACGGAATCATTAAAGCCCTACTCCGGAAACCCCCGGCGACATTCGCCGAAACAAGTCCGGCAAGTGGCCAAGAGTATTGAAAACTTTGGCTGGATCAACCCTATTCTGGTAGATGAGGACAACCAAATCCTGGCTGGGCACGGGCGTCTGCTGGCCGCGCAACACCTCGGTTTACCCAAAGTCCCGATTATCCAAGTCACACACCTATCAATGGCGGAGAAACACGCCTATCGCCTGGCGGACAATAAGTTAGCCGAGAACGCGACCTGGGACGAAGGTCTGGTGCGGGTAGAGCTCGAGATACTCATGGATTCAGAGATTGATTTTGATATGGACCTAACCGGATTCAATACACCTGAGATCGACATGTACCTGACAACCAGTGAGGTAACAGATGATGAAGGTGGTGATAGCGAGCTACTTCCAAGTCCACCCTCGCCAGATCAGACGGTTTCCAGAAACGGAGATGTTTGGCTGCTCGGTGAGCACCGCCTGGTTTGTGGGGACTGCCGAGATCCAGCCATTCTATCTGCATTAATGCAGGACCAACTGGCTGAGATGGCCATAACGGACCCCCCCTATAATGTCCCCATTAAAGGCCATGTCTCTGGTTTGGGAGTTCATCAACACTCAGAGTTTGCCATGGCCAGCAGTGAGATGAGCGCAGACGACTTCACCGAATTCCTGCGAGAAGCACTCAGCCATATGACTTCGGTGTCCAGTGATGGATCCCTGCATTACGTGTTCATGGACTGGCGACATATTGGGGAATTAACATCGGCTGGAAGTAACGTTTACGACTCAATCAAGCATTTGTGCGTTTGGGTGAAGAGCAATGGTGGAATGGGGTCATTCTACCGTTCTCAACATGAACTTGTGTTTGTCTTTAAGTGCGGCAAAGGGGCACATATCAATAACATTGACCTTGGCCGTTATGGCCGCTATCGCACCAACGTCTGGGCCTATACCGGTTGTAACGCGTTCGGACCAGATCGAGACAAAGCCTTGGCGATGCACCCAACCGTTAAGCCAACACCCATGATTGCCGATGCCATTCTGGATGCGTCACGGCCCAGCGGCATCGTTCTGGATGTCTTTATCGGTTCTGGTACCACCTTGATCGCCGCTGAACAAACCAGGCGACGCTGCTTTGGGATTGAAATCGATCCTCGTTATGTGGATGTTGCTATACAGCGTTGGCAAAACCTCACCCTACAGCCTGCTGTTCATGAAAGTTCAGGACTCACGTTTGAAGAGCGCACAGCGCTATTAAGCAACAACACCCTGGAGGCAAACCATGAGCAATAAAGATTATGAAGTGGGCTATGGCAAGCCGCCAAAAAAGTATCAGTTTAAACCAGGGAAATCCGGCAACCCTAAGGGCCGACCCAAAGAAAGCAAGAATCTCTCCACCGACATCTCAGAAGAAATGTCTGAAATGATACAGCTATCCGAGTCAGGTAAAACCAAGTCCACCAGCAAACAACGCGCCATGATCAAAGCACTCTGCTCAAGGGCGCTCAAAGGCAATGTTCCAGCAATTACCACGCTGGTGAAATTGATTACACAAGCTGAATCTGTCCGAGACGGCCAAACTGACATGAATCACCTCAATGACGAAGACAACGCCATTCTGGCGCGATACATCGCTCGTCTTTCCAGTCCGTCTTTAACCTCAAAAGGGGATAAATCATGAGTGAGGAAGATGTATTAAATGCCATGTTGCGCTCTGACTTCTCCGCTTTTGTAGAGAAAGTGTTTAATGCACTACATCCAGGGACAGAATATGCCGACAACTGGCATATTCATGCAATCACTCATGCCTTAAATGGATGTATAGACGGCACAACGACGCGCCAAATCATCACGATACCTCCGCGTAGCCTGAAATCAATTTGTGCATCCGTGGCATTTCCCGCCTGGGTATTGGGACATGATCCCAGCAAAGAAATCATCTGTATCAGCCACTCCCAAGATCTGTCAGAAAAGCTGGCAATGGATTGCCGGCAAGTCATGGAAATGGCGTGGTATAAAGCCCTGTTCCCCAAAACACGCGTAAGCCCACTTAAAAATAGCGCTGCAGAATATGTCACTACGGCACATGGCCGCCGGTTTGCCACGTCCGTTGGTGGGTCACTAACTGGACGCGGTGGAGATATCATTATCGTAGATGATTTCCATAAAGCTGATGAGCCACTATCAGAGGCAAAACGCACCAGTTCGATCAACTGGTATAGCAATACCGTCCCCTCTCGACTCAACAATAAAGAAACGGGGGTCATTATCATTGTGCAGCAACGCCTTCACGAAGGAGACCTGGTTGGTGAGCTGACGGCACAAAGCCATTGGCAACACCTTTGCTTGCCTGCGATTGCGGAGCAGACCGAACTTATTCCTGTCGGCCCAAATAAAACCCACACACGCATGCCCGGTGAGACACTTCACCCTATTCGCGAATCAAAAAAGACGCTGGACGAGCTGGCCTCTCAGCTGGGCAGCATTACTTTTGCGGCGCAATACCAACAAACGCCAGTGGCATTAGAAGGTAATATTTTCAAAGAAAAGTGGATCACTCGCTATCAAGGGAAGCTGACGAAGTACCCTCGAGATTCGATTGTACAAACCTGGGATACAGCCAGTACAACCGGGCAAGCATCAGATTACTCGGTCTGCATGACCTGGCTAGTCAACAGCAAAGGGGCCTACCTGCACCACGTCTTCCGGGGTAAGCTGGAATACCCGGAGCTATTAAAAAAAGTCTATGAACTGGAGGAACAATGGGAGCCCAATTTAATCATCATCGAGTACAGTCCGTGTAGTACTGCGCTTATCCAAACGGTACAAAAAAAAGAGCCTTCCAAGTATAAACACCACCTACCTAAAGGCGACAAAATTTCCCGTTTAATTCAAGAGGTACCAGTTTTGGAGGCAAGACTTGTTCATATCCGGGATGACGCGCCCTGGTTTGCCCCGTTACTTCACGAGCTGAAAGCCTTCCCTTCCGGCAAAAATGATGACCAAATGGATGCGCTCACTCTCTTCCTCTATTGGTACAGAGAAATCTATTTACTCCAGGTGATACCAGCACCAAAACAAAATGATCCCGCTGACGGTTCGTGGCCACCGCAAACTTCACTTGCGCCATCAGAGGGCACGCTAAACGTAAAGGTAACCACTTTGGATTCTGGGCCAGAACTGGATTTAAGCTCCCTGTACTGATAAGCAAAAACCAGCAAGACGTCATCTCGCCGCAATGACAAATAGGTCGACATTTCCAATCCGTACGCACTAACAAGATGACCGGCGAGCTGTTAACTCAGATATGCGTAGAGCGGCTACCAACCATATAACAGTGTCCAAGCATGCTTCCCTGGACACTGTTAACGTTCGACTGAATGGCCATCCCGATGGCTCCATGGAGTCATGACAAGCTCAAACCATACAGTCTTGCCGAGTTTACAAACTCTAGGCGAGCTGCCAACAACAGAGCTCCGCAAACTCTATGAACAGCAGTTTGACCATGCCCCTCCAAAAAACGCCAGCGCCGGCTTCTTGCGCTATAACCTGGCTTGGGCAAAACAAGCTATCGAACAAGGCCATGATCCCATGGCGCTGCGAAAGATATTAATCGACCAACTGCAAACCAGTCTGGAAATGCATGCCCGCAAACCCCAACTCTCCCCGGGCACACGACTGATCCGAGAATGGCAAGGCCTCGTGTATGAAGTCATGGTTACCGATGGAGGCTACGTTTGGGAGGGCCAGACCTATAAAAGCCTGTCCCCTATTGCCACCACCATCACAGGCACACGCTGGTCTGGCCCTAAATTCTTTGGCATCAAGAGGCAAGCCAATATTTCTTACACTACATCTGGAGACATTCTATGAATCGATCTTCAATTCAACATAAACGCTGCGCCATCTATACCCGAAAATCTTCAGAAGAAGGCCTGGAACAATCCTTTAATTCCCTGCATGCCCAGCGAGAAGCATGCGAGGCTTATATTCGTAGCCAAGCCGCTGAAGGCTGGGTATTAATGGATACCATCTATGATGATGGCGGTTTCTCCGGCGGCACAATAGATCGCCCTGCCCTGCAACAGCTACTGAGCGACATTGATAACGGCCTAGTGGATTTAGTGATGGTCTACAAAGTCGATCGACTCAGTCGCTCGCTGGCAGATTTTGTTCGTTTGATAGAACAGTTTGATCAACAGAATATTTCGTTTGTCTCGGTCACCCAGCAGTTCAATACCGCTTCTTCAATGGGCCGACTCACCCTGAATGTTTTACTGTCCTTTGCCCAGTTTGAAAGAGAGGTAACGAGTGAACGTATCAGGGATAAGATCGCTGCCTCCAAAAAGAAAGGGCTATGGATGGGAGGTGCTGTACCATTGGGCTACGATGTAGTAAATAAACAGTTAGTCGTTAACGACTTGGAAGCACAGCAAGTCAGGCAACTGTTTGAACAATACCTAGGCTTTGGCTCAGTGAAGAAACTAAAATCCTGGGCAGATCATCAGGGCATGGGGAGTAAACGCCGGACGACCCAAAAGCAGCGCCAAATGGGGGGATGTGCTTTATCTCGAGGGGCGCTCTATACCATTTTGAAAAACCCTACCTATATCGGCAAGGTTGCCCACCAAAATGAACTCTTTGATGGACAGCATCAAGGGATAATGAAAACCATGCTCTGGCAGGAGGTGCAAGCAAAGCTCAGTCAAAATCGACAAGAACAACAATTAAAAACTCACTGCCAATCTCCCAGCCTGCTCGCTGGGATTCTGTTTGATGATCAAGGCAACCCGATGAGTCCATCTCATTCTAAAAAGGGAAAGAAACGCTATCGTTACTATGTCAGCCAAGCGCTACTTCAGTTTAGAGAACATGATGCGGGGAGTGTCACTCGACTCGGTGGAAAAGATATCGAAGATATTGTCATTACCCAATTAAAGGATTTTCTGGGTAACCCAAACCAACTATTAAGCGATCTCGACTGTGGTTCTCTGTCAGCGACAAATCGTCAGGTATTAACCAAAAATGCTAAGGCTATCGCTCAAAATTGGGATCACCAGACCACAGAAAAACAGATTACTTACCTGAAAGACTTTATCTACCGGATTACCGTCAGCCAACATCAAGTCATCATCAAGCTGCGTGGAGAAGAAGTCCTAAATAGTTGTTTGAAGAAAAATCTATTGGGCCAATATAAACTAGATACCTCTAACCCGATAAATCTCACGATTCCTGTTCATCTAAAACGCTGCGGTATCGAAACCAGGCTGATAATGGTTAACGGACCAACACCCAAAACACACTCATCTTCAGTAAAAGCGTTACAAACAGCACTCTTCAAAGCCTTAACCTGGAATCAGGAACTCATCACAGGAAAAGTCCTATCGGCATCTGAAATTGCTAAGCGGGAAAAAGTTACGAGTCGTTATGTTACGCATATACTCAAGCTAGCTTTTCTATCGCCGGCGATTATAAAATCAATTATTCAAGGCTCACTGCCCGCCTCTTTCAACATGGAAGTATTTAAAAAAATGGATCTCAAATATTTCTGGGACGATCAAGAAGATAAGTTATTAGTTTGGTAATGACCGTTACCCACCAATAGCGGACATATGAATGAGACTGACAGTGACTACGTTGATACTGTTACACAACTCTTGTATAAAAAACTCTCTTTAGTCCCGTCGGTTCTTTCAACCCAAAAACACTTGGTTACATTGACCTGCCCCGCCCACAAAAAACATTAATCCCAGAACCAATTTTTCCATGTGCCTCGGAGTGTTTTTCTGAAGTATGTGCCAAAGAACAAACACCCGCTTTGGGTCCGCTGCAGATAATATCGTTTTGACTAAAGGCAGAGCAAAAGCGAAGCGAAATTTTCCACTTTGAGAAAACACAGGTATTTTGGGTGATCAGTGGTCTCTACGGTAATGTTTGAGACAAATTTTAGGGGGGTATAGTGTGCTATCTAACTAATTCTTAAAGAGTTCTGCCGAGTCTCTACAAGACTGTAAAAACTCGGCAGACTGTATGGCGGTGAGAGAGGGATTCGAACCCTCGATACGCTATTAACGTATACACGCTTTCCAGGCGTGCTCCTTCAACCACTCGGACACCTCACCAAATTTTATCATCTGAGCTTTAGCAAGCTTAACTCCAAGACCGCACGCCTACGTGCTCGTTGTCACCCTAAAGGGTGCCCTCTCCGCTAAAGCTCCGAGTCAGCTACCCGGACTCCAGTAAATTTTTTATTTCAGCTTGAGAAATTTTTGCTTACCAGCCCAAAGTTCAGGGTAACTGCCCGTCTGCGGATCAGTTGACGCAGGATTTTGAGGAGCGGAACTGTACACAAGCAACCCGGAAAAAGCAATTGTCAGGGCCAGCTCTGAAAGTAATCAGCGATGGCTGTTTCAGGAGCCTCGGGCGGTGCAATCTGGACAGTTCCCAGATACAGGAAGCCGATGATACGCTCGGCATCACTGAGCCCCAGCCCTGCCATGACGTAGGGGTCATAGGCATAGTCGCCAGTTCGCCAGACCGCACCGATACCCTGTGCATAAGCGGCAGTGATCATATTTTGCGCAGCCGCCCCGGCGGATAGCCACTGCTCAATTTCCGGGACCTTGGGGTTTTCTTTCGGGCTGGCGATCACGACCATGACCATCGGCGCGCGCAGGGGGCGCTCGGCAATACGCTGCCGCGCTTTGTCACTGAGTACGGCACCCTGCTGCTCTTCTGAACGAACAAACAGTTCCCCGAGCGCCTGCCGCCCCTCACCCTCAATGATGAGAAAACGCCAGGGGCGCATTCTTGCATGATCGGCAGCACGAAACGCCGCTCGCTGAATATTGGCCAGAATGTCACCTTTCGGCGCGGGCTCGGACAATCTGGGTGCTGATACGCGCTGGTGAAGGGCCTGCAATGCATCCATTTTTTTTCCTTACTGCTGTGTCCATGTTACGGGGTCATGGACATTTTCAATCAGACATCGTGTAATGACGCGCACTGACTCACTGTACCGGGAACATTATCTTACAGGATGACGCCAAACAGTCTTAAAGAGACAAACCGCATTTTACATTACCAGAGCCTGTTCCGCCTTCTGGT
>Ga0208299_1000243_pt1 | contig 51984 bp, 32 predicted proteins | sample 15_taG_FD_184089 | JGI IMG/M metagenome (GOLD analysis project Ga0208299, IMG submission 184089) | Marine viral communities from the Subarctic Pacific Ocean - 15_ETSP_OMZ_AT15312 metaG (SPAdes) (version 2) | ecosystem: Environmental > Aquatic > Marine > Oceanic | place: Pacific Ocean | collected... | reverse complement strand
AATATTCATTAACTAAAATGTCAGAGTTATGTCCCGACATAAAAGAATATTCCGCCTTCACTAAAGTAAATATGAAGTCGTTTGATAATTTGTCTATATTGGATTTTTCTCAAGATGTGGTAAATTTTGGAACTCCGTTTAAAACCTTATTAGGAATCAGTTTTGATTCATATGGAAACATCGATCAGATTACAAATAATAATGAACTTGATAGTCTTTATGTTGAATTGGATGATGCTGATACTTACTTACTAGTAAGTGATCATTTAAATCCAACACCACAAAAAAATGGTGATTATATTTTTGTTGGATACCCGACAGCAAATCATGGCGAAACATTAGATGCTGGTCGTGTTGTTATATTAAACACCTCATTAGGTTATGTCGGACACACCTATGGGACAACATATGATAGATCATATTTCGGCTGTAAATTAGAATCTAATTCTTCAGAATTGTTTGTTTCGAGTGGTTCTCATCCACAAGAAAACCTAACATTAGTTGAGCCTAAAGTCGATGTCTATGATGTTTCTGGTTCTGATTTGACTCATAAACAAACAATAACAAAATCGCATATATTAGACGATAGTTTTGGATACTCAATATCGGCTACAGATATTTGGATGGCGATTTCGGCTCCGACTAAAAGTAGATTTGGTCCTCTTGATATTGGTGGACGAGTCTTTTTATATACAAAAAACCAATCTACCGGTATATGGGACTATCATTCAAACATACAAAGTAATTTTTCCTCTGATATAGGGGGATTTGAATTAAATGCAGATTCTCTTTTCGGTAGATCTGTTTCGATGAACGATGTTAATTTAATAATAGGGTGTCCATACGAACAACAAGATCCAAACGCAAATGTTGCACCGGGAACAAACAAACGGGGATCAATTTTTATCTATGAATATAATATAATAGCCGATAGTTGGGACTTCAGTCAAAAAATAAACATCGATGATGTTTATTCGAGTAGTTTGTTGGAGGATGATGATTTGTTTGGGTGGTCTGTTAGTCTACAGGATAAGACGTTAGTTGTAGGTTGCTCATGGGGGGAGTCTTCATTCTCTGGCAGTAATGATAATGCTGGTATATCTTTCTTGTTTACAAAAGATGAAAATGGGACATTCATTCCAAGAAATACATTTGATTCTTTATCTTATTATGATGAAAAATTTAGTCAAAGTGCATCTCTTTACGAAAATAAATCACAACAAGAAAATTCTGAGATTGTAACTAAACGAACACTTCTGTTTTCCAAACGCAACATATTAGAAAATTATAGTCCCGATGTTTACATTTTACAATCAGAATCTGTTGTTCCGTATGGTGACAACGAAGAAGAAGACGTTGATTATGAACCATTAGGGTATGGTGATAATCCAGACGATAGAGTATTGAGTGGTAGAGCAGTCATTCAGGATAGTAATGTTTGGCAAGATTATTCATACCTAATAGACATTGCTTCCGTTGGTTCTAGCGGGGACGATGGTGGAATAACACCTATTCTGTTCTCCTCGTATGAGACTCCATATCGGAGAATGATGCATCCCGCTGGACTGCAATTCTTCGGAAATGCCCGATTGGATGATGTGTTGGGTGGAACTGGAATGGACGAAGGTGAGATTGTGTCAACTGAACTTGGAATAGTAGGACATTACCTCCCATACACATTTAATACCATTCAAAATCTCCGATATAATCAAGAAGAAGTAGATTTATATCCAGAAGGATATAATGCCATGGCAACAGGAGACAACTGGAACGGAAATACCTTTGCATTGGTTCCGGAAGATGGTTTTACCGCACATTCCAATCTAAGTTATCCGTATGGAACGGCGGGTTCATCTTATGGATATGAAACTGCACAATATTACGGGTATAACTACTGGATGATATTTAATCACCCAAACATATGGGCATCTCACGCCACAGGGCCAAGCGGATCTCCAGAAAATTCTGGTTATACGCTGGGAGAAGCGATGTCATTTGGTAATATTGAAATTCAATATGCAAACTATCTTTCCATAGATATAGTGAAGGTACTCCAAAATGCTCCTGGCGCATTAGGTCAATCACCAAATATTGGCAACAACGACCAATATACAGGCAATCCCCTTCTTGTTGGTCTTCCGGATGGACCAACTGGGTCGTTACAATACTGAGGAATAACAATGAGCAGATCTTATAAATCATTCAAAAAAAACATCATTGATTCATATTTGAACAATTTCGGAAACCAATATTTCTTTATGGGTTATAGTCCAAACTCTCCAAACGACAATTCAATCGATGCAGAGCGAGATGCTAGATCAGCAGCAACATTTGCTTATGTTTTGTTCGGAAACGTTTCCGGTAAAAAAACTAATGTTGCTAAGGTTGTAAAACGATACGACTGGACATCTGGAATAATATATGACATATATGATTCGAGTGCAAACCTTAAAAGTAAGATTTACTATGTAAAAAACTCTCAAGATAATGTTTATGTTTGTTTAGAAAATAAACCGTACGGTGAAAGCAGCAGCAATAGTGTATCAACCATTGAACCTACAGGTAGATCCTCTTCTCCAACAACCCTTGCTGATGGATATACTTGGAAATATATTTATACGATAGATGGAGATCTTTCCGACTTCTTAAAGACGGTTAATGGTGTTGACTATATGCCGGTGAAGAGAACATCAATAACAGAAATAAGAAGTGATTCGACTGGCACAGCAACTTCTCAGTATCGTTCTGAAAAAGGAAAATCTGGAAAAATATTACGAGCATCTGTTGATTTGTCGGAAACAATAACGTTTGATACAGATTCCCCCACCATTGAAGTAATAGGAGATGGAGATAAAGTTGCATCTGTAAGTTTAGTGGTAAATAAAGGTGTAGTGGGAGGTATAGTAGTAAATAATGGAGGATCTGGATATAACTTTGCAAACATAAAAGTTCAAACAACACCAACATCACATACAAGCGAAGAAGTTGAAAATAAGATCAAGTTAATATTGTCTCCCGAAAACAGATCAATACAACGCCAAGATTCGGATTCATATCTTTACGTCGATAAATTGATGTATAATATCATTATCAGTGCGGACGATATTCAACCTTTAATGCGACAAAGAGTGTTCAATGTGTATGGAATTGCGAAGGACTTCATGTTAGCAGGAAACTATAATACAGTTGCTGGTAGTGAAACGGTAAGTAATATTAGAAATGGATATAGATTATCCCAGAAATTTACAATAAAAGGAGTTACGTGTGAATATTCGGGAGCAAATCAAACTGCATATGTTGGTGGTGAAATTAGAGACTATGGTTCTAATGATGTTGCTGGTGTTGTTACTTACTTCGGAAGACCGGCTGGATATACGGGAGAAACGAGAGCAGATGTGGAAGTTTCTTTTTATTCTGGAACCGGCGGATTCAAAAATTCTAATAGTGTACAAACAAAAATGGTTTCGGGAAATTGGACCGCCAACAAATTTACTATAGAGTCCGCTGATCCTGTATTTGAGGATTCTCAAATAAAAAGAAACACAGGGGAAACCTTATACATAAATTATCTAGATGAAGATTTAGTAATATCTAACACACAAGCAGCAAACCTAGTATTCTTGCAGGAAATATAATATGCCCGAACCAAGATCATACTTCTCGGCAAGAGAAGATAACCTCAATGCTCCCAACATAGACACATGGGTTCCCAGTACGAACTTCCTACAAGTAGGGTTTCGTCCAGGGTATAGTTTGCAGGCTAGAGAGGTAATAGAACTGCAATCTATAATTCAAAATCAAATATCAACCTTTGCAGAAGATATTGGATATGCAAATGGTTCAATAATAAAACTAAACGAAATGTACTTATGGCACACAGACATACTTCATGATAATGGAACACCAAGCAGAACATATACTAGCAATGTGACGATTAGTCCAGGATATGTTTATGTTAAACCAAAAAACAGAATTGGATATTTTGTAAGATATAATTACGGAAGCATTGAACAATTGTCTTGGTCGGTGGATATGACTGATGTTGCCACAGAGGCGAAAGTTGTGTTTTTTGGATTGAATTATTCAGAGAACACAGTGTCACCAGAACAAGATATGGATTTATATGATAATGCAACAGGATTTCCTAATTTTAATGCACCGGGAGCAGTGAGATACCAAATAGACCTTTCCATGGGGATTGATTATAGGGTAGAAACCATAACTACTGATTCAAATAAAAATACCCATCTCCACACTAATGTGAATAACAACATCAAAGAAAATTATTATGGGTTTGATGATGAGGGTTTCTTACCTCTGTTTTATTGGACATATGAACCAACTGGTAATAGTGAAAATCTTATTGTCAATGAAGACGAATTTAGATTTTTACACACAGAATATAATTCATCTAATTATGTCGCACTAGCCAATGGAGATTATGAATGCACATTTCCGCCTAGTACACCCCTATATGAATACATAGAGGGGATTAATATTAATGCTAGAATGTTCAATGAGGATGATACTAATTCTGGTAATGTATATGGTGGGGGTTAAACGTTGACACTTCAAAATGATATATTAGGAACCAAGAAGGCATATGTTCCCGAATTGGGAGAGCAGTCTCTTGGGTTTTTCAAAACCCACAGCCCAAATAACGACAACTACGACATCAATAAAAACCATAAACAGATTGGTGTCCGACCAGGCTATGTTCTACAGGCAAGGGAACTGACTGAATTACAAACACTTCTTCAAAATCAATTTCGTCTCATGTTGGAGGGGGATAAATTGGGATTGGGAAATGGTTGGGTTGACGAGGTTCAATTTAAATGTAAGTACGAAGTGACCAATGATTCAACGCATCTTCCAGAATCTGCTATTGATACTTACAATAATGTCTATGGTGATATTAATGTTGGAGGCGGGACTAGTGGTGTCGGAGATTGGTTGGCGGAAGGGAATGGAGTAAGTAACTATTCTAATTTTAGAGACTTCAAGAGAATCACTATAGGACCGGGTAAAATATATGTGTATCCAAAGAATAGGTCCGTATCTTACATTTTAGAACTGAATCAAGAATATTCTATTGATTTGTTTGGGTGGTCTGCTGCCGTTAAATATTATATGTCAAACTTTAGTGACACGGATAGTGACTCGGGGGATCCGTATCCGCCTAATGAAGAAAATGCAATAAACGATACAATACCACAAGCATTTCCGGAAGAATTGTTATGGCACTTTCCGAACGTTTCTTATATTTTTGGAATTTCTTTTAGCGAAGTATTGGTGAAACCAGGTCAAGATAAAGATAATCTTCTTTTGGATAATGCTGCTGGATACCCAAACCATAATGCCCCCGGAGCATATAGGATACACTTTAAGGTGAACGGAATTCATTATGTGCCAGTCTATACGGGCAGTTTGTCTCCATATGTGTTTGGGGGACGCGGTGACAGCGATGGACCAGGAGATGGAACTTATGTTGGGGGATTTTTTCAATCCCTCAAGTCTTTTCCTTTTGATGATACCACATACTCAATAGGAACAGAAGATGTTCTTCACAGCCTAAACGGATACGATGATCCGGATTTATACGATTACACATCGTTTGGGTGTTTTGGTGAGAACGATGACTGGGAACCAACATGGCAAGAAGCATATGATTGTCTTTTGGGATTCATGCTCTCGACCGGAACCGACGATGTAGATACCAATGATATTCCTATAATGAAAAAAGAAGTTGTTAGATTTCTAGAAACATTGGGATACTCTTCCAATTATGTGGATGTTAGTGATGATATTGATTTGGTTCAAATTGAATTATATGAATATCCTTCAGTAAAGGAATATTTCAACATATTTAACAAATATGGATTTAGAGATTCATTTTCCGATAGTACGACTCAATTGGATGACAGAGAAAAAAATAGACTATCTTTAAATTCAAATTCTGCTGTGTGGGATTATCGTTTTTATGATAAAGAGTATTTTAAAGGATACATGACAGGATTTATTGGTAATGGTCTTGTTGAACAATATTATTATGATGATAGGTTTGATTTTGCACTGGGAGTTAACTCTGCATTTGGAATTATACCATCATCAGGATTTGGTATAACAGATGACCTTCGGTTTTTCCACCCCCAATCCCCCATGTATATCCCCTACGTTTCCACATCATTAGAGGAAATGGTTGATAGTAAATATCCGTCCAATTTAGATGTTGGTGCTTTTGGTAGTAGTAACATCACAGAAACTGTTGATAAAATAAAAACACTAACAATGGATTCTCTCTCTTTAACAAATCAATCTGTTTTTGTTCCTATTATTGATATAGAATATAAACTACCAGACATATGGCCAGGACAGGAGGGTGTTGATCCGAGAGAATTAAGATTTGTCCACCCACCAGCACCCCTTAGAGATTATTACCATGATATTTTGGAAGGGGGGTATGTCGGTCCTCCTCTGGTTCGATATTCTTATAGCAAAAATATCATGACTGATATATCAGAAAACTGCGACGAAGACATCGGTTTTTGTTGGGATGTTAATTTTACTTCGTAAAAAAATGCTATATAAAGGTATACACGAAAGGTTTTTGAATGGGCGTAGAAAATAACAACTATGATATCCAAGACGTTGAAATAAATCATACGTTTGAGTCCTGGCGGCAAAAAACCAACGTTGATATCATTCAGAAACTTAACGATCTGAAGATTTATGATTTGGATATAGCCTCGGCTGAAAGAGGAGGTGTTACGGCGACCGTCGAAATAGCAGGCGGTATGCTGAATATAGAACTTAATGATATAATCGATAAGGGTGTGACATTCACACAAGATGTTGTGTTTACTGGTGGTGTTTATTTTGAGAATGAATTACTAAACATTAACCGAGACGAAACACCAGCAGTAATAATGGGAACAACCGCTGGTATTGTAATTGGTCCGTCTATTGGGGGTTATACAGCGGATGGTGGTGAGACTTATTCTCTAAATGGATTTAGCGGACCATATTGGCTTAACCAAAATGGATATTGGTTTACAGAACAGAACCTTAGATTTGATTCTACTATAGGAACCAAACTACAATTTGGATCAAACGAAACAAACAACTATCTAGAATTTGCAGGACCGGGACAAGGGTATACAACCGATGTTGGTATGAGTGCTGGGACCACCTTCGATGAGATTCGTTTATATAATCATAACCGAGATCAACTCGCCTCTGTTCTTAGTAACGGGATGGTTAAAATAACAAGTGGTGTAAACCACAAAAGAATAAATCAGACAGCACACGGATTTACTTTTGGTACTGCAATTCGTTTTGATGGTACTAATTATGTTTCATCTGTAGCAGGTGCAACTATGGGTGATGGTAGTGATTATGAACCAAAGAATGCAGAAGTAATTGGACTCGTATCCCGAATTCTAGACGAAGACAATTTTGATGTTACTTTCTCTGGTGAAATTCACGGAGATTTCTCTGGTGTTATTGGAACTTCCGATCTTTCTCCTGGGTGTGTTTATTACCTCTCCACCACGGGCGAGGGAGCATTATCTTCTTCACAACCCTCTGGTTTAGGTTTGTCTTATGATAAAGTTGTATCTAAACCGGTCATGTATGCGGTTGGAGAAACCGCAGGTATATTTGCCCATTTCCGAGGTCAAGTGATAGTTCCAGATAGTGCAATTGTGGCACTTTATGGGGCATCTGGTGGTGAATATGGTACTGCGGATGTTTACAATACTCATAGAATAGCAATTAACAATACACATGGATTTACTTCAGGTGATGTTATTTCTCGCTCAACCACAGATGTAACGGGTTATACGTTAGCAAGTGCATTAGATGAAAATGCCAGAAGTGTTTTGGGTATTGCTGGCGTAGAAGATACTGCTGCGAATACAATCACCATTATTACTTCTGGTCTCATCACAAATAACGATAATGTAGACTTTAATGTAAATAATGGTCCTGCCATTCTTGGGCTTGACGGTGGTCTTACAAGCGACACCGAAGATTTTTACAACAACATGGGAGGCGACCCATATTGGAAACCCATTGCAACTATTCTGGATGGAAGTAATGCAGTTGTTCATGTTGGGGGCGTACAAAATGACAGACCAGAAGAACTGACATCATATTCTGCAACCACTCCAACTAACACCACTGGTAAGATGCAAAATTATCTAACAAACGGTAGTTTGTATTATTGGAGAAGAGGAAATGGTGTGGGATCCGCGATGTCATCTGCAAATCAATATTTTGCAGATCGTTGGAAGTGCGTTTCGGGTTCGTTGAGCGGAGCAACTAGAGATTTCTCTATACAGAAACAATCGTTTAATGATTACCAAACTTCAGTTCCTGGGTTCCCCGATTATTATGCAAATGTAAAAGGTGCATTTGTGACTGGTGGAGCAGGATCTACCAGTGGACATTATCACCGAATAGATCAACGACTTGAGGGTTCCACCAAATTTAGTGATAGAGTTATGTCCTTTTCTTTTTACCATAAAGGCTCTGTTGCTGGTGGAACGATGGGTGTGTCGTTTATTCGCAGTGCTGATGGAAGTGCAGAAACCAGAACTGATTTAGGTACGTTTTCACCAACAACTTCGTGGACAAAATATAAGAAAACATTTGCTGCTCCTGCTGGAATAACCGGAACATCAAACAACGCTTATAGTGCAATGTCTGTATATTTCACCGATCAAGATAATGGAATCGAATACGCTGGAACTTTGTCTGTGGCACAATTTAAATTGGAAGATGGAGATGGTAGTGTATTCTATAACGAAATTGATAGAGATGAAGAACTCAGAAAATGTGAGTATTACTATCAGACATCATATAATAAAGATTGTTATCCTGGCACCGTTACATTATTAAATACCCAAAAAGCGGATGCAAGTTCCTTTGATATTGTAGCAGCAAATAGTAGTGAGTTTGTTTGTAAGTTCCCACATAAAATGAGAACCAACCCTTCGGTTAAGGTGTGGGGTCCAAATGGAGAGATTAATCAGGGTTTCAATAGAACCGCAAATAGAAGTATGAAAAATGCTTCTGGAACCAAGGGGTTTAATGGGGTGTCAAGAATTAGTACGAACACCAAATCTTCAATAAATTCAATAGGCGGTACTGATGGTGGAATGATGGTGAAATTGTTGCAAGGATATGTCCCATTAGACATATTAACTTTTCATTATGAAGCAGATGCGGAACTTTAGGAGATAAATAACAAATGACATGTAATAATAATAGTTCAATACAATCAAAAATTAACATTGTTGGGTCTGTTAGTGGATCTCAATTAACGTTAGAATTTATTGAAGCGGGACACGATTATCAGAAAGGTGATATTCTTAGATACGAAGATACAGGTATTCCCTCAACGTCCGGTTTCACATTAGCAAAAGCAGATACCGCAGAAAATTCTGAGGTTGTTGGTGTTGTGCGGGAAGTACAAGATGACAGAATTTACCTTACTTCCTTTGGTATAATTCCGGTTGATGGTTTTACTTTTGGTACTGCTGCGGGTCTTACCTCCGAAGTTACCTCGGATGTATATTTCTTAAGTGGTGTTACTGCTGGATTGCTTGCTGATACTCCTCCCAGAGAATCTGGTCATGTCATTAAACCTATGCTCGTAGATATGGGTGTAATTGGTGGTAGACATTATGCTATGGTGAAGAATTACATTGGTAATAGAATCGGCGGAAATGCAATTGGCGGATTGCAGAACATTTCTCCAATCGGATCTATTGTTCCATATGTGGGAAGTTTGAGTGATGTTCCCTCTGGTTTCCAATCGTGTAATGGTGGGTATATTGATCCTATTATATACCCAGAATATAATAGATATATTGGTGGAAAATTTGGGTATAAAGTAAGAATCGGACTTACTGGAGATGATTCTGACACTTTTACAGAGTTCATAGAAGATCTTGCAGAAAGTCTTGATGGTATTACAGGAACCAGCGAAGTTGGTCGTGCTAGATTTAGACAAGAATTTCCTGGAAAGAATGCTTATTCAGAAACCAACGATGCTTTATATGTTATACAGGGAGACATCATCAATATAAATGAGTCGGGCCAGTATATTGATGTTGAAGTTACACCAGATAATCAATTGGATTTGCCTGCATTATTATGGGCTGAAAAATATGGACACAATCAAGAAGTACATGACAGACACACTAATCAGTATCACTTCGACGATGGCTCTTGGCCAAACCACGAAACGGGGGGACCAGCGAGTGCTTGTCATGGTAGATTAGAACAATACGCAAGTGGTTTATCGGACGATAGACGATATAAAATTAATTCTGCATTTATGTCAAATTATCACTTATCTGAATCGCTGCCTATTCCAATTAGAGATGTGAAAAATGAGTTGAAATACGCACGGAATAAAGTATATCGTCAAGATAATAGGGGTTTGAATGTACCGGACAATGTACCAGAAATTATTTACGACAATGTTTTGGGGAGGAATGACTGGTATGACAACGTGGAAGTTACTCAAAACGCAGACGAAGAAGTTCTGCAGATTGTCAAGTCTATAAATGAAATGAAAACTGGTGATTATAATAGTTATGTACAAGAACTAGAGTCTGGTTACGGAAGTCTTAATTTCGGAAATGCTGCTGGTGAGCCAACCAGAAACCTAACTACTGAACTGGCAATTAATTTTCAGGACACACTCAAAAATAATTCGAATTATAATAGGATACCCGATTGCGTCACATGTGATGGTGGATTTAATTGGCGCGGGACGGATGCAACGCAACCACTGCCGCAGATGTCGCCAGAGGCAGAATTTAAACCCAGAAATTACGACAATTCAAAACCATATAACGAAAGAGAAATTGTTTCGTATGTAAATAAAAACATTGTCCAGCCATTAACTACTGAATATTATTCTGAGGGTGTTCGTACCTATTTGATAACAAAAGAAATTAATACTCTTGGTGACCCGCGTGGATTGCCATATAGAGAACTCAACAAACGTGTTGGTGGTATGGGTGCAAGTGTTTCTGAATACGGCTCTGGTTATACGTTTGAGTTTGCAACTAGAGAACGAAGTTTTACTGCAGAGGGGTCTTATGTCAACCAATATGTTGCTAATAGAAAATATTTATCTTACATGATAAACACCAATACAAATAAACCTAAAATTAGTAGTGTTGAAATTATAGGTCTTGCACTGCCCGATCTTCGGGATAGATATTTAAAAGGACCATTATCACAAAATGATGTGTTGGCAGATAAGGTTCCTTTTAGTGAATTGTCGGATATTGCGGGGGGAAGAGAAAATTACGACAACTTTATAGAAAAAGATGCATATGACGTAATGGATAACTATGAAAGTATTGGTCAACGAGGAGGAACAAATAGAACGCATTCTCAAAAATTATTGTCTGTATCTCATGTTTCATCTCCAGCATCACACGGACTGAAGCATCACGCAAATCATTTAAGGGAATTGGGCGTTCATCAATATATACATTCTGATTTAGATGCAAATAGTAATGTAGACCATCGTACAAGTCCATGTGATTGTCCTGTGGGTAGGGTAGGTGGAACCGATTCGCAACATGAGTGGGAATGGCCGGACGGAAAACAAACCCCACAGGATCCCGATGACAGGTGGAGTCATGACGCAGAAAATACTACTATACATGATCCATATTATGGTTCGTATATTTTATATTATGGGGACGGCGGGGACCGTTGCGAAAGTTATATGGCATATAGGGGCCCCTATGACAATAGTGAAACAGAATGGTTTTTCAATGAAAAACACAATAAACATGAGGCTTCAACAACAGATTGGGGGATGAATAAAAATCGTCCTTCTTGGTCTGTGTTTAATCCAGGATTTGCATTTTCAGAGGGAATAGACGGACATCAAGGTATTCCGTTCGGGGATAATTCACCAGGCAATCCTGGCGAGGTCTCAAGGGGAATATATATGGGAGATCCCACTTCATACGGATATCATGGTAACATTATAGGTACATATGATTGGACGGGTTATCGGACATGCACGGCAGCCCATGATGACAAATGGTCGTGGAATTGTTTTGGTGCTAGATATACTAACGGCGGGTTCGAGCCGGATCCTGACATTTGGGATGATACACTTACCTATACATATAAGCATCCATATGCAGATGGATATTTCTGGAACGTTTATGTAAACGATGACGGAGAATTTGCAAATTTTGAGGGTGTGACGTTTGATGAATTTAATGACATCTTTAGCGGTCAACACTACGGGCCCGTATACTTTGCTGGTACTGATAAGTGGTACCGGGGAAATTTCCCCCCCGAAACGGACCATGGTATCACGTATGGTGGACCAGGCGCACATTTTCACGTTAATTTGTCATTGACCAACAGGTTGATGACTAGGGTCGATGAGACGGACAAAATGGGTTATGAGCAAGCGCGATGGAATTCTTCCGACGGCTTTAGAGTAATACCCAAGCAAGGGCCACACGGTTCTTGGGGAGGATATCAAGCACAGGGTTTAGTGTTTGGTGACGATGGTCTTTATAATACGGCAGGATATATTATACCGTACTATGATTCTTCAATGTGGTTGGAGAACGTTGGGGCTCTTAATAATATTGAGTTCATGAAATGGAATTATGAATGTGCCTCTCCCACCTCAAATTGGCATGGTGATATGAGCGTACCCGATCCAGAAAAAATGACAAGACAAAAATGGCGTGTTGGTATGATGACATGGAATCGAGATCGATATTCTAGAGTCGATACGCCCGGTATTGTTACAGATACCGTATGGACACCCCGTGAATCTTTGGACATGGGGGTTAATAAAAAAATACAAGATACGTTCAACAACCATCGAGATTATCAGGTTATAGATCGTGTATCCACACAATACTCCCCCCACGCTGGTAACTCGGCGGATACGTTTGGGGTTCTTCGCACTCCGGGTCAGTGGTACAATCCCCTAATGGGCATTGATGAAGACTGGGCATCTTCTCACGACAATGGAAAGGGAGAGGGAGAAGATACTGAGAAACAACTTGATCATCGTGGTCCCGACTATTATACAGCAGGGTATATTACAAACGAACCAAAATATTTCTCCGTCTACTACCTCGTACGGGTAAGTGATGATATTGCAATTGGTATGGTTGATGATATGTCATTCATGAAAATTACAGCAGATGGATTGCAGGATGATGGTGTTCCAATATCAGGAAGTGAATCTCCACTAACGTTAAAGAACCTACCAGGCAGTTCTGCTGGTCTTTCAACAGGTGCAGTATATCTGGATGGTGATACCTTGAAAGTAGTAACATAGTCCAATGGTTTATTATAGTTCCCATCAATTTCTAGTAGGAGAACGGGGACCATCTGGACCCACTGGACCTACTGGACCCACAGGCGAATCGGGTCCAACTGGTCTTACTGGACCCACCGGTCCCACCGGACCTACTGGTCCTTCCATTTCTGGGTTTACGTTAAGTTATATTGTCGGTGCAACTCATATTGTGACCGAATATGACAACGGACAAACTTTTGATGGTGGGGTGTTTAGGGGACCGACTGGTATTTCATATATTGAGATAACAGAAGCACAAAGTTTACACAATACAGGAATCCCAGTAGTCGATGGTATTAATACTGCATCGGAAGCAATACGTTTACGAACTCTTGTTCCTCATGGTGGAGTTACAATAAAACCCTCAGACGATAATACAACATTAGAAATATCATTTGATACATACGATGGATTTTTAGCAACCGGTGGTAATACCGGTGAACTCGGAGTATATACAGACGGACAAGAAATAGCAGGTGCGACTGGAACGTTTTATGATCCTGAAACACAAACTGTCGGTGCTAAAGTTAGGTCGTATTATGAAGTTGCATATTCCCTAGGCACCGCAGACATGACGGGTCCAGTAGACAGCGAAACAATGCTTTATTGTTTTGACACAACTCCAACCACACGACTCACCCATTATGCTTTAGGAAAAACTCTTGATTCAGAAAAGAGTTGGGGTAATGTTTGGGTAGTTGATCCCAATCAAATCAAAGAAAAGGTTACTGGTTCTCCGCCGGAAGAGTTGGGATATCCGTTTGTTAAATTTGCAGATAACTCTCCAACCGGGGACAATCTTAATTTTAATTATCATTTTGGAAAGGATAGTTCTCTTGGGTTTACTATAAAAATTCTTGAAGGAAATTCCAGAGGGGAAAGAAGTGGATTTAGTTTTGATAATGCGTCTGAAATTTGGCCCGACAACTGGATTTTTCCATATGACATAAAACCTCATATAAATAGTAGTGTGAACTATTTCCATTTTGTGACTAATGGAAAAATAAATGAGGATGGAAAGTTAATTTGGTATGGATTAATACCTAAAACGTATGATATAGAAAATCCATTCTAGTAGGGGAATCTTGATTATGACAAACAGCGTCTATTCGTCATACGGTCCATCGGGATCACAAGGCCCACACGGATATACTGGACCCACCGGACCAACAGGACCAACTGGAAGCACAGGACCGACCGGACCAATAATGGATGGTATTGGTGTCTCATATGCTGACGGAACTGGTGAGACATATGGTGGATATACTTTAAGTATAGTTCTGACGGACGGAACAACATTTGAACTTCCTGTAGGTGTATGTGGACCTACGGGAATGACGGGAACTGCACATTATGAATTTATTGGTAGTGGCTACACGTTTTTAAGCAATGCTTCGCATGGTGTATCCGGAAGCACTTTATCTTTTATGGGATTGACCTTTTCTGATGACTTCACAATAACACAATCAGGAACAGATTTGATAGTTTCATCTGATGAATCTGGTGGGACATCTTCTGTTCTCGCGGGTTCTGTGAATGAGTTGATTTATATAAAAGGAGTTTCTGATTCTCTTTATTCTGCAAGAGGAGCAACCGGAACATACTATGACAACGTAGGAAACACATACAATTCAAACACAATTTCCTTAACATTTAAAAACCACACCAACGTCATAAAAAGTGTTTATTCGGAAGACGGCGGAGAAACGTTTGATATTTCAGACGCTAATATTTTTTATATCAATAAAGAAAACATTAAGAGTGTTTTAAACTTAATAACAAATATGTCTCTGCCAGAAGAGAATCCAAATCCAGATGAATATTCAAATTTATTTTCTGTTACATTTGTATTAGATACTAGTGAAGAAAATTTGGAAACTTCGTTTAACGTTCCCTCTTCATTTACTGGTGGGTGGAATAGTGATACAACATTTGAAAAAAACACCATCAGTATAATAAATTGCTTCTCCACTAGTAACGGAAATGAATGGTATTGTACAGAACCAACAACACCATATAACATTGATTATGATGAAGTTTCAGTTGGTTCTTGTTGTTATCCTGTCGTTGAAGAGAGAGTAGATTGGGTCAAACCAGATGAAATAGTAGATCCGTCATCATTGCCATTTCCCCACCGATCACCTCCCTCTTCGTCTTTAGAACCAATGGTATATTATGAAAATGTTTATTATTGTAAAGAATATGTGTCAAAACCTCACTGCGAATTGCTGGGTGGTTCGTTTGTTCCTGATGTTACATGTCAATCCAGAGCGTGTGGGGGTAAAAGTGGGGGTATAGAATTTTCTGGTGGTGCATGTTGCACGAATGACACATGTGTGCATGTTGCCAACAGATATGATTGTTTGAAGTATGGGGGCTTATTTTACTATGGATATTCTTGCGAAGATATATCATGTGTTCCAATATGTGGAACACTAGACCCACACGGATCGTGCTGCACACCATATGGATCTTGTGTTGATATGGTGACTAGAGATTTTTGCAATGCAATGGAAGGTATCTATAATGGTGATTTAACCTCTTGTTCTAATTTTGATTGTTGTCAAGTAGCAGCAAAGGGTGCATGTTGTGTGAGTAATCAATGTTATGAAGTTGTTGCAAACGAATGTCAAGATATTGGGGGCATATTTTATGGAATTGGTTCTGAGTGTTCTAGTAGTCTTAATGATGCAGGTATTAGGTGTTGTGAAGATAATCCAAACACTCTAACTGGTGCTTGTTGCTGTGATACTAATTGTGCAGACTTTGTTGAATTTGAAGAATGTGCCGAGAGTGGTTGCTCATTCTATCCAAATCAAGTATGTACCAGTATAGATTGTGAAGATGGTCAAGGTCTTCCTGTGTGTCTGTGTGAGGATACTTTTACATTAGACGGTATGACGTTTGACTACCCCGAGTGGGGAATTGTTGTAATTGATGGATCAACAACTGATGGTATTCAATTGCCTCCAAGAGAACCAACACACACAAACTATGCTGACTATATTATGAACAGAAATGATGGGTGGCTCACCACTTATTATGGTGATTATCCAGATGGTTATACTGACCCAGAAGACAACCCATGGTTGTCTGATCCGTTGTCTGGAATATCTGGCGACTATACTATATTTAAATACGCTAGAGAATTTGTCTCAGAATTCCAAAGAGATAATGGTATCACTTGGTACGTCCCGTCCAAAGATGAAGTGTCGTTCTTGGTTGGTCAAAGGAAGATATGGAACAAGGACTTTTCTATTCTTCTTGGTTATGATGAGTCTGATATTATAATTCCAACATCTACCTATTGGTATAATACATCAGAAGCAGAAGGTCAACCACATTATTGGTTTATGCAACAGGTGTCCGGAACAAATTTCGGTGAAGTTATTAGTTTGTCAGAATCCAACTACGACCCAATAAATCCACCATTCAACAATATGAAGAACTTGTTGTACAGACGAATAACAACGGGATTAGATGCATGGAAACTATTACCAATAGGAGCAGTTGCAACTTCGATTAATCCGTTCCCCGACAATGAAATCGAAGGAACATTTATTGGAACATACAAACCAAATTGCTCTATAGGATATGGTAGAAATATTTATTTTCCAAATCAAGATGGAGAAAATGTTGATGGTCCTCCTTATTATCATTGTATTGGTGGATTAGCAGATAGGTCGTGTTGTGTTACATCTCAGATATGTTATGATACTGATTATATGACATGCACTCAGAAAATTGAAGGGATGGTAAATCCAAGAACCCTTTGTGTCAATAGTGATTGCACAGACGCACCAGACCGAAATGGAACCTGTTGCTATAACGTAGAAGGTGTTAATTATTGTGAAGAAGACATTTCATGTATTCTTTGTCATCTGTCTGGGGGAGATTGTAATATATTCAACCCTCCATGCGACGATGAACCATGCGGTGAAGTTTCTCCCGGGTTAAAGGGAGCCTGTTGTTACTGCTTAGAACAAGGTCAACCTGCACAATGTCAAGTTGTAAATGAAGTATTTTGTAATATATTAGGCGGTCATTACTTTGGAGACAATACTACATGCGACAATGACCCCTGCGACATTTTTGATTGTGATCCTATTATTGGTCCAGATAGAGGTTCTTGTTGCTATAATTATGATGGAACAAACTATTGTTTAGATATCACAGAAGAGAGTTGTGGTGTATTAGAAGGTGATTGGAACACCACCACAACGTGTGAAGAATTGCAATCATTGAACACCCCTGGTTGTGGAAACCTTACTGGTCCAGGTTCTGAGTTTGGTGCATGTTGTTCTTGTATTAACTATGGTACGGACGGAGAACCGAATTATATCTCAACATGTTTTGATAATATACCAGAAGAAATCTGCATTTTCCTAAATGGAGAATATCAAGGAAGTGATACCAACTGCAACGATTGGAACATAAGTTGCAATTCACAATATGCGTGTGAAGTGCCCGATTATGCTTCGTGTTGTTATACAATCGATGATCCTACTTGGGGGGAATATACAACATGTATAGACGACACTAGCGAATTAACATGCTCTCAATTTGACAACAGCAACTGGTCTGTGAATTCTTGCGAGGAGCGAGAAGATTGTGAAACTGGTTTTAATCCGCCATATACATGTTGTATTGGTGGGAATTGTTCTGAAATGGATCCCTTTATATGTCAAGATATTGGCGGAACGCCATCACAGGATAGTTGTGCAGACAGAGAAATAAGCGACCCAACAATATGCGCTGGCGGTGGAGGATTTGTTTTGGGTTCGTGTTGTTATGATGTACCCGACACATATTGCACTCCTATTGGACCTTATTGTAACAACAATGTAACAGAAGATTATTGTAATAGCATATTTGGTGTATTCGAAGAGACGCTAACGTGTGAAGACAGGGTTGAAGACGAAGAATCGGGATGCTCTTTGGTTGGGGGACCGAACTATCCGTGTGGTGCATGTTGTTTATGTTTAGAGGATGGTGATGGTGACCATGTGAAGGAATGTATAAACGTTCCAGAATTTGTTTGTGATATATTGGATGGTTATTATTATGGGGATAATAAAGCATGTACAGAAACACAATGCATTCCAGAAACATCATGTGATCCAGATTCGTTTGTTGGTGCTTGTTGTACGAATGGTATGTGTATTGAAACGATTGAAAACGAATGCACAAATGGTACTTGGTATGGGGGATTAGCGTGTAATGACATCAATTGTGAAGAACCTTCAATAAATCGATGCTTGTATTGCACATACGACCAATCAAAAACTGCATCATCACCATCTTTAGTAGATGCGGATAGTGAAGTAGATTGTAAATCAAATGCCTTGGGAAAGGGTTCTGGTCATTATGGTTGGACATATGATTCTGGAGGATTTACTGATCAGTCGCCCGAATATTTAGCAGGTTGTACTGGTTATTGTTTTGCACAGATTCCAGGTGACCATGGAACAACAACAGATTGGCGACCATATAACACACTTAAAAGAAGTGGTGTTGAATTTATTAACAAATATGATTTCGCTTATCATACAGTAGATGATAGTTATTCGTTTGATTATGTTGGAATTCCTGTGCATGGTTTATCTACTTTAATTAATGATGATGCAAAGTCCGCATTGGGTGCGACCATACCAGCAAATTTGAGTAGAACATACACTGCTGGTACGCCAACTAAGATTCTCAATGGTGAATATTCTAGTCGTTATGATTCTGATTCCACGCTACCAGATTATATTTTTGACACACGACCAAAACTTAGCGACAATGAAGATTGTCCGTGTAAAAGTGAAATTTGGAGATGTCCATTAGGTGTTATTGAGTGGGACGAAGAGAACGATGCAATTGAAGTCCCCTCGGATGAGGGATATTGCAATTATGATTTGTTCAAATATGTAAATATTTCTAGATGGGGTGGTGGTGCGTATAGGAACAATTTTTATTCAAATTGTCCTATAGGAGAATCTAAGGTAGATTGTCCAGATGCGGGTTATTGCCAATCTAATTTTAATAGTAAATGTAACAGCCTAGTAAGAAAAGAAGGGTTGGGGTCGTTGTGGATTTGCGATTATGAAAATATATATTCTGGTGTGGGTCCGCCTGACACGAGTGCTGTTGATCCATCATGTGAATGTCTGGGCTTACTGGGAGCAGTAAGTGAAGATGTTTCCATATACACAAGAGATTGGGACAATTCTGTTAAAATGATAGATTGTACCGGACATACGGAATGTAAACCGAGACACATCACCAGAGGCTTTTCTGCTGATTTGTGCGATTCTTGTGTTTTACCAAACAATCCCGTATTGAGTGATGTTAATAATAATCCGAGCGATTGGTATATTAGATGGGATGGTACTACTTGGGGATATCCTATATGTGATGTATCTAGAATGTGTACTAGTAGTTGTGATGAACTCGGAGCCCATTCGTGTCAACATGTATGTGGATCTTATCCCGGAAGCACGGGTGCGCCGGTGGTAATTAGTTATGAAACATATTATGTGAGAGATAGAGTGCTTCTCATGGGAGCAACGTCTGAGTCGGATCGGGAAGCGATTGTGAATATTAATTGGGCCGATCTGATTCCCGTTGCGCTCGCAGATCCGTGTGAAAATTATGATGCCGGTCATACGGGATGCGCTACGACACCCCAGGTTGCTGATGCGATTGAAACCGCAACTGGTCTCAATGACACAAAATTTACTATATTGTATGATAGTTGTTGTAATAGAGATCCACTGGATCCTAATGGTGGAATGAGCCCTTGTATAGATATCGACAGCAATGAATTTAAGGTTGAGCATTTAATTGGTGCAGTCATTCCTAATTGTGAAGGAGACACAACAGGTACGGCATGGAAGGCTAGAATTATGTTTGATGGGTGTTGCATAGAAATATCAGGCGGAGATGATGGAGGAGGTATTGTTATAGATGGACAACCAAAATTTATGAATACCAATGATAGCCCCAACATATCTGGAGGGACACACGTTCGTCAACAACCCGAAAAGAAGAAAGAACCTGAATTGATTAATCCGGATTCCTCAACGGAACGATTCAAGAGAAGATACATAAATAGAGGCAATAACCAATGACTGAATATTATGCATCTGATGTTTTGGGGTATGGACCATCCGGTGGACCCGGTCCAATGGGACCGACTGGTAATACGGGTCCGACAGGTTCAATCGGATATTCGCCAACTGGTCCAGTCGGACCAACGGGAATAGGCGTATCATATGCAAACGGTACAGGCGGAACATATGGTGGTTATATTCTCCACATAGAATTGGAAGATGGTCAAACTATAGAGTTGCCAGACGTTGCTCCCATCTTATATGAACTAGTAAACATAGCAGGTACTGCTGAACACGAAAACGTTGGTAGCGGTGAATCGTTTTTGTATCGTGTATATTATAACGAAATGGAATTTAGAGGTCTTAGGTTTTCTGGGGACTATCAAATAACAGAAAATGAAAATGAAATCATCGCATTTGTCGATAGTTCTGGTGGCACCAGTTCTGTAGAGGCAGGCTCTACAGGAGAACTAATTGTAATAAGTGGACCGACACTTGCAAGTGGAGCGACATTTACCTATTATGGAACTGGTGGTGGAGTAGCAGAAAGTGATTTCGTTTCTGCCACACTCAAAAATAAAATAGGTGTGGTGACTCAACCATCTGGGCAAACCTTTTCAGAAGGACCATTGCATTACACCAATATTAACACTACCGATTTGTCAGATTCTGTCATTAAGTATATCGAACAAGGTAAGTATGAATACGATTTGGGTGCTGTGGGTGGATTAACGTATAAAATATCATTCCATGGACTAACACACCCATCACCTATCATTGGTGGGACATCGGGAGTAGATGCATATTCTAATGCTTTATATGCTTCGTTTATTATCGATAAAGTGGGGTTAGATTCATCAAGTGATGATTATATAACATTTGGTAGCAACGTTTCTGCTATTGACGAAATAAACGATGGGCTGCAACCAGATAAAATTAATGTTCTTAATTGCATGTCAGTAAATGGTGGGATAACCTGGGATTGCTTCGTGCCTGGTGCCGGATACATATACGAATATGAAAACATTTATGATATGGGATCTTGTTGCTATACAAATGATGATAATGAAATAAGTTGCAAAGAATATATTTCAAAAAATCAATGCGATTATATTGGTGGGTCATTCAATCTAAATGTCGTATGTGACGATCATACTTGTGGTTCAAGTACGTCTGGGGCATGTTGCACAAATGATATTTGTCTGCAATCTTCTCGTCAAGTATGTGAAAGTTTTTATGGAAAGTTCTTCGCCGGTTTGGATTGCGAATCAGTCCCATGTAAACCATTGTGCGATAACACTGGATTGGGAGCGTGCTGTCATCAATTCGGACAATGTAATGATGATTTTACTATTGAATTTTGCGAGGAAATGGGTGGAACCTTTGTTGGAGAGGGAAGTTCGTGTGTTGATACAGATTGCTGTTCTCAATCGACTGCAAAGGGTGCATGTTGCGTTGGTACGGAATGTATGTTTGTCACATCCAATGAGTGCTACCAGAGTGGCGGATTGTTCTATGGTCCTAACATAATTTGTTCTGATGTTGAATGTTGTGGTCTGACAGACCCTACAGGAATGTGTTGCTGTGATGATGGAACATGTGTTAATTCTATTCCACAAACACAATGTAATCATCCTGGTTGTAACTGGACTCAAGATCAATTTTGTGAAGTTTCGTGCAGTCCCTATTTCGGAGAACTCACTGATTGTGAGCGGGGGTATATTGTAATTGATTTTGATAAAAATCCAATGCCTATTGTTGCACGACGATCCCACAAAACTTATATTGGAAAAAACCCTTCCACGTTTCCATATCCACCACACAACAAAGTCCACAAAGAGCCTTATTATGTGATTGGTCCGGAAAGTGAAGATTTAATTACAAAAAAACAGACCCGTCGTTGGTTTGCCAGTTGTTGGCCATTATCTTCTAGTGGATCGACAAGTGCCGCCTGCAACAACTGGGAAGCGAATAAACTTCTTCTGTTTCAAAATCAGAATTGGAATTTGTGGTATCCAGCAACTCCAGAATCCGATGAAAATGATACGCACGCCAGAGAAACCCGATTGTATGAAATTTCATATAATCCAAATAATCCCATTGGTCTTGTCGAAATTGAGGGTTATGAATTTAAAGATGTTGTATATGAACCAAATGAAAAATGTAGGAATTTAAAACGATTACATAATAATTATTATGATTATTGCGAATCGGTTCCATCTGGACTCCGAGATCTAGCGGACGAAGCAACATGTAGAGCAGAACATGTTCAGTTGTTTATTAAGGCGAAAAGAGGCAGCGAGGCATACGACAATGGTAATAACGGAATATTTGGAGGGGTGGGTTATTGGCAATTCCCTCAAGGAACAGGCTATAATCCAAACACAGACCATCCGGGATGGGTTGAGTTTGGTAACCCTGCTACGTTGGTGGATACCTGGGAAAATAAACCATGGATACCTTGGGGAGACCCAACCACTGATGAAAAGTTCGTTGCCGGTGAGTGGGAACCATATGGCACACACACAGACGGGTGGACTAGTGGAAACACGGGTTCAGTTTTTTATGGAGATCCGGATGTTACCACTGGAGGATTGCACCCAGATGTAGCACCTGGCATATACAAAACGTTTCGTAATTTCGGTGACAATTATTTGCCTAGAATTGCTGATGAAGTTTCAGCACCACCATACCCACATTTAACAAGCACCCTTGAAGACGGTAAGGATTGTTGGGAACACATAACTGGTAGCAAGCGAAAGCGTTTATATGACGAAGATGATGTATGGCCAGTATTGTCCGACTCTGAGTTGAGGCAACATTTTCGTGGTTCGTACAGTCCAAGAATCGCCCCCGGCGGACTCACTGATATCAACTCAGACGACTGGTTTGGCAATTGTAAGGGAGACACTGCTTTAGGTTTTGATCATTGGACTTCTTTTTCAATACCTTCTGACTGGAACTATTGGTGGCAATCATATACTAGATTATACGCTGCGATCTGGCCAGACCCAATTGGATTAATTGAACTTTCTGAGTCCAAAGAGGGATGGAAAGACCATCCGAGCATGCCTTATGGAGAAGACAAAACAGAGCCCATAAGTTACTATAGAGGAATAATGGATTCCCGGGAAGCCGCCTGGGGCCCCACACCCGCTAAATTTTATGCTTCAAAGGCAGTCATTAATAAGAATACTGGTAAATATGACCATAATGATGAATTTAGTACGGAAATGGTCCATCGCATTGCAATCCATTCTGCGATGGAGCAGGATTTTAGATGTTGTTCGGAAGCATACCCAGATCCGGAGGATCCTCTAGATATAAAAACATATGCATACTCTGCAATGTTTTCGAGGTGTGCGCCGAGTTGTTCCGTACCTGGCCATTGTGGTATTATCCCATATTGGCAGACTTATTATGGAAATGTTTTAGATAGTTTCGATGACATACGAGACGAGTATCCCTACACCGAAGGCACTGGAATATACAACATTGGGGATTATTTCGGGTGGCATAGTTTAGAACATTCTTCATATGATGATGGTGAGGGTTATCTGACCGGCGCGCCATATGTTTGGGGTGAAAATCAAGAATGGAAGAAAGCAAGACCCCAATTGCTTCACGGAGCATTCAATTCTGGTAAACTCATCATTAAGATTAATTGTAAAAACACATATGAAGACTGGGGTGGTGCATGTTGTAGATTTAATCTCACTACAAATGAAAAAACATGCGAATGGGCAGCACGTTTAGTAGATTGTATGGAAGACACCGAACATTTTGCCAATTTTTCACCCGATATGACCTGTGAAGAAGCCAATTGTCTTGGTGAGTTCAGTGGGGGTCTTGAAGGAGGACCATATGGTGGTGGGGCATGTTGTCGTCAACACATTGTTGACGACACGCAGGCTGATGGTGTGATAGTGACTGCTAGTAAATGTTGTAATGTTTTGAGTATGGAAGAGTGTGATGAATGGGCAGGAAACACCAGCGACCATAACGACATTTCACAATATACCTATTTAACACATACTTTCCACTTACACCAGTATTGCGAATACAACCCCTGCGAAGAAATACGAGGATTAACTGCTTCTAGTGGATCTCCGTGTGATGTAGGTGCGGGAGATACAGGATGTGTGGAGATTCCAGATGATTGTGGTTATGATGCCTGAACAAAAACTATATAACTTAAAGGGTTTCATATATGAGTTATTATAGCACTATAACATCTTCAACCGGTCCCACTGGACCCGCTGGTCCTGATGGTCCAACTGGTCCTGTTGGAGAAGTTGTTGGCGACACCGGACCAACTGGTAACACCGGACCAACTGGGACATCTGCCGGTTATTTAATTAGTTCATTCAACACATCTACTGAAAAATATGAATTGACCGATTCTGTTACAGGCACCGGTTATAGTTTAGATAAATTATATGGAATTAATATTCGGGGTATTGGAAGTTTAACGGCAGACAATGTTGGTGCTGGATATACATTATTTTATGGACTGACCAACGGAAGCACTTTACAGTTTCGAGGTTTGTCCGGAGCGGGCGATCTAAACATATTTGAAATGGGTGATGGTTCTGTAGGTATATCTGGTGATGTTTTAGAAAAGTACGGAATGATAGAGACAGCACAACCAGGTCAATTGGCATATTTATCAAGCACTAGTGTTACCGAAGGTGTGACCGGAAACGACTATGATTTCTATGTTGGATTGACTGGAGAATCATTATCTCTAAAGTTAAAGAACTATCAGGAGTATAGTCATAAATTACAAGACACTATAGAGAACGATTTTTCTGAAGGATTACTATATCACTGGAAACTTGATAATAATTTAAATGATCTGTATTCTTCAGTTGGGGAAGGTATCACCCTATCTCCTTCTACTTTTTATCATACAACACTTCCAGCATCTACACCAAGCACAATAAAACTAAATCACGGACACATATCAGATACTTGTGTTGAATTTCATTCTGATTCTAAGTTGCTATCAACTGGAATTAGCGGCGCAGCACAAATGATTAATACACTCAATGATTCCGGTATTTCAGGAGACAACACTTCCTTTGCAATATCTTTGTGGTACTTTGATCAAAATCAAGATGTTAGCACTCCAACCATAACGGAACAAATGCGTGGTATATTCGCTATTGGAGAAACCGGAGGTACAGGAGAAGGGGTCAACGCCATTCCAAGTGTAGATTATGAAGACTATGCCATTAGGTTTGCGACAGCACCATATTTTATTAACAATAACAATTACGGCACTCAAGTTTCTGTTGAGATGTCCTTTGAGGACGAAACAAGTGGTATCCACAATAGAAGCATCATTGGAATAGATGAAGAAACAACGTATGGTAAATGGAACAACATAGTTCTCAACTACAATGTGGGAAACACTGGATCATTTTTTGACGAGGATGGACTTTCTGTTTATCATAACGGTAAAAAATTAGCAAGTGATATTAATGCTGGAACATATAAGTTGCGTAATAACAATTTCAACATGTTCGTGGGATATGCTCCTGGCTACCCCGAATATGACAATTTTAGAGACAACCCCGAATACTCAAGATCGTTTCCTTTATACGGAAGAACAGAGGCGTTAAGTGTGTGGGGAAGAAGTTTGACCGATGATGAAATAATTCGTCTTTGGAACAACGGAGATGGTATTGGATATGATTGGTCAATAAACAACACAAACAATGATGTCACATTAAACGTAGCAGATGGTAATGTTCAAACCTTAGTTGCGCCATTCAACTTAATAGATATTAATGTGGGAGAAATTTCAGGACTCTCTGGAGAGTTTGATCCATATGTTGAGGAGAACAGATATGGTGAAGCAATATCAATGACTCTTTTCGTTGAAGAAGGACCACTGGGAATTGAATTCTCTAGCAAATTTAAATTCAACGAAAGTCCTCCGTTCACTAAAGGAACAGATATAATAAATCTATTAACCATCGATGGAGGGGAATCGTGGTTTGCTACCGTTTCTGCTTGTGGATATGGTATAACAGATGACACGTTGAGTGATTATGGTTCTTGTTGTTATTTGAATGGTAGTTGTGATGAATTTGTGACAGAAGAATATTGCAACAGAAATGGTGGCAACTTCAATGAAAACTTTAGTTGCTTCACATCCAATTGTGGATTTTATCAAAGGGGTGCTTGCTGCACAAATTACAATTCATTAACTGGTCAGGCATATTGTGTATCCAATGTAACACTATATGAATGTGATCTGTTTGGTGGGGTGTTCTGGTTGGGTGAAGGGTGTGGTATAGCAGGATTTAATTGTCCAAATCCATGCACATCTGAAGAAGCATCAATTGGTGCATGTTGTCAAGGACCGGATAGTTGTGAAGACACTACTCTGGAAATATGTGATGGTAGAAATGGTGTGTTCTTGGGTGTAGGAATGTTTTGTAGTGACAATGATTGTTGCACTGCATATGGTGCAGGCGGGGGCCAAGAGAACATTCCAGGAGCATGGTGTTATTTACAAAACGTAGAGGGTGATTATGAAATAACTTGTATAGAAGGTTACTTTAGCGAACCACCTGGAGTGACCGATGGCGAACAACCACCTATTTTTATGGGCGTAGGAACAAAATGTCATGACCCAGAAACGGATTGCACTTGCGTTTTACCGAACCCAGATGCAATTCCTGTTGGACTTCCGCGTAACACAACTCCTCCAAGCGGACCAAGAAACAGGAGCAGAAACTAATGTCTAAGACACTGAAACACACACCACTAAAATCATATAGTATAATATCCGGCAATAAAGATCCAAATGGAACATGTTGTCTAGAAGATGGTAGGCGAGTTTATTCTAAAAAATCATTTTGTAGTAGTTGTGTTAATTCCTACTTTCAGGAGAATCAATATCCTGATGTTGGTGGACATCCTTGCTATGGTTACTATGGAGATACAACCGAAACAGGATTGTGTTTATATTCTAACTTAACAAATAGAAACTATAGAAACCAACCAATAGATAATTCATTTTCGTGTAGCAGCGTGAATGTTGGTAATGTTTCGTCCACGGGAAAAACAAACTTTTGTAACTTTGAGACAATATTTAATAACAAGGATATTCAATATCAAGATAAATATGAATTTAGGTTCATTACGCTGCCCGATTGGTCAGTTTGTGGAAATCAAATAGGATCTTCAGTTCCTATGAATTTTTTAGAGAAAGACTTTGCTAAGGATTCAATACAAAAGAAGAATGTGTTTGTCTACAACACACTAGAAACTATGAGTCCGTTGAAAAAATTAAAGCAAAAGAATGAAGGGGAAATAATAGATATTGACGAGAATTATGCTTTTCAAATAGTCCGATCCGTAGACAATAAATCTAGGAAAACAGCAACAATACGAATAAGAAAATTGGGTGAATAATGTCTATACAATTTAGAACCAGAAATGTAACATATCAGCCAAGTGGATTCACCGGTGCGTGTTGCTATGCTATTGGTGAAGGTAAAGTATGTAATGATTCTGATGGTTTGAATTTTAAAGAATGTTCTGATTTGGGTGGGGTATTTTTGGGTATGGGTACAACCTGTGCAAATGGAGATTCAACATGTGATGCAATACCAATAAATACTCCATCAGTTCTGGGTGCGTGTTGCGCATGTGATGGTACATGTGTAGATAGTGTAACAGAAGATTATTGCAATATCAAAAAATTAGATCCTACAACTCCCACACACAAATTCCATATGGGAGAGACATGTCAATCTGTAGATTGCGAAAGTCAAACTCTTTTTGATTGTTGCGCAGATGGAATTGTGTTTGCTGGAATTTGTACGAATGAATCTTGTAGAGAAATTAGCGGAGCAACCGCTGATTTTGGTTCTGGTTGCGACGGGAGTAATTTAATTCCTGCATCATCGGGAATTTGTTGTAATGTAACTTCTATTGGCTATGATATCCCCTGTCAATATATGGACAATACCGATTCTCGTTGGGGAGGAAACCCAGAAGCATTTTGTGTTGCGATAGGTGGAACGTTCTTTGATGATGAAGTATGTGGAAGTGAAGTGTGTCAAAGAGACGAAAGAATAAATCATGCATGTTGTAGACACAACGGATGCTTCTCCTTACCAGAAGATGTGTGTTTAAATTCATATGGGATGTATTTGGGTCAGGTTGGATGTGAAACCACCAATTGTCAAAACATAATGTTTGGTGCATGTTGTCATTCAAATACTTGCAACATGACAGATGCAACAACCTGTAATCAACTTCGGGGTGAGTTCTTTTCGGGATATGATTGCTCATCAACAATGCTCCAAAATTGTGCAAAACAAGAACCCACTGGTAAATGCTGTAGAACTATAGGTGAACCAAAATGTGTTGATTCGGTCACAGAACTTGGTTGTCGGGAAATAGTCCAGAATGATTATCTAAATAGTGAATGGATTTTTGTTGAAGGAGGCGATTGTCACGAATGTCAAGATGGTTATTCGTGCTATGATAAAGATGATGAAATAGGATCGTGTTTGTATACATACGCCCCTGTTGGGTCTGAAATAAATCAAAACAACAAATTGGCATTTATGACAACGCGGAAATGGTGTGAAGTTATATCAAGAGATTGGAACAGCACCATACAAATGAAACACATATTCAAGGGTTGTGGTATTACACCCGAAGACATAAAAACAGCATACAACAGTTTTCCGGGCGACAACCCAGATGGTTATGCATATGATGATGTGGGTTCTGCTTCTTATGGTTATCCTGTTGGTTCTTGCTCTATTAATGGGGTGTGTAATAATTTCTACACAAGAGATGATTGTGTGAACTCTAATGGTATATACATGGGTAATGGAACTCATTGTTATAATTCGGTTCTTACTGATATGACCGGCGATTCTTCTGGCGAGGGTTCGTCTGTGCTTGACCCCACATATAGTAACTACACTTCATTCATTAAACGAGGGATGCCGGGAAGATTTATTGACTTTATATCTTCGTCGTATGAAGATGACGTTAATTCTTTACCTACTTTCTACTATAGGATAAAAGAAGACATAATGCCTCCAATGAGATTTCCTGCTGATAGTATGAAAATCAGAAGACCAAACCACAATAAAGCAGTTAAAGCAATTGAGGGTAAAGAATTGTTAGTTCATAACAATGCACCATTAGGAAAAATTAGAACATTGTCTCTGATTGAGGGGGATAGCAGAGGAAGATATAGACTTTTGGACATCCATGGTATAAATATGAATTTGTTGGATGGTATTAAAAAATTAGATGTGATGCCAGACAGCGGATTCAATTTGGAGAATATTTCTTCTTCGGTGGAAGTTCTTAATGTGCAAGGAAAGAAGAATTTATTCAACGTTCGTGTGATTGGTAAATCTGATGGTACAGGAAGTCAATATGAGATAAATGGTATTCCTAAAGATAAAATATTCTTATATGTCGGTCAAACATATACGTTTGATCTTTCTGATATATCTTTACGTCCCTCCGACGATTATAGTACTCACCACACATTAAGATTCTCTGAAACACCAAACGGACTTCATGATGGAGGGGTTCCATATAACACGAACGTTTCTGTTGGTGAAGTTGGTAGGGAAGGATCACACGCGACAATAACCATTACAGAATCAACGCCAAATAGATTATATTACTATTGCAGCAATCATATAAATATGGGTGGTGAGATTGAAATAAGAAAGCATTATCAGAACGATTCTTTAAATTTATCGTCTAAAATCAATCTTAGAAAATTATTTATCAACGACACCGCATTAGACACATTAAATTTACCATCTTCTGATTCTCTAGAAGTACTGAATTGTTCCGGAAACAATCTTTCTTCTATTAACATATTGAGTCATCCATACCTATATTCATTGGATATATCATATAACAAAATAGGTGCAATTGATTTGAGTGGGTTTGGACAATTTAATGGCGATGGTTCTTTGGATGTTTCAAATAACAAAATAACATCTCTAAACGTTCCCACATTACACCAAGGGACTGGATTACGTCAACTTGATGCAAGTGACAACCCATTAGTAATCTTGGACATTAAGGATGATAGTAAAATTGACATTTTGGATATATCATACACAAATCTTTCCTATATTTCAATGCCCAAAAACACAGGAGTCAAGGAACTCCATATGAACAATTGTAAGATAAATTCTATATCCCTGCAAGGATCAGTTACGGAAGTGTTTGGAGAATGTGTTCATATTGATGCCTCAAACAATAAATTGAGTTACATCCCCTTTATTGATGCGGACAAAAACATCATCCCTGCAAACTTAACGCAGTTGAATCTTGCTGGAAATAATATTGGAACAGCAGATGTTGTTATACTCTTTAACGTTTTGAAGGAATATGCTATAAATAATAATACAAGTAAATTGACAATTGACTTGTCTGGAAATCCTGCTACAATAAATCAAGCCTCTTTGACGGATTTGAAATATGAGTGGGGTAACAACTTGAGTATAATTAACAATACATTAACATAATGGAGATATTTTTAGTATGGAAGATAAGAGTTTTGCGAAATCATCATTGAAGGATAAAATGGGAATGATGAAAAATTTTGCATCAGCAATCGTGTCGCGTGGTGTTAATAATAAAAAAATTGATGAGGCAACAAAACAACTCAGGGTGTTGAGTTGCTTTGGAAATAGTGATGAACTCATACCTTGTGAATACCTGAAAGATAGCAAGACTAAGGGTAAGAATTATTGTGGCGGATGTGGTTGTGGTGACCGAAAGGGAACCTGGTTGATGTCAGATGGTGATGAATATAGCAAACTAGATTACCCAAAATTACATTGTCCTTTAGATATGCCAGGATTTGCAAACTATGAACCTGCGGAAGATGGTGAGGGTGGAGATACTCCAACTAGAAGGTTCTATATAGAAAACATGAAACCAGAAGATATTCGCAATATTGCAGTATCTCTCCCCGATGTACCAGAACCTCCAAAAGAGCCGACACCAAAAGAGAAAAAAGAATAATCAAAATCTACATCCCCGTCATTATACATAATATGTAAAGGAGATGTATAATGGCAGCAATTACCACAAAAGATGGTTTAATTGATTATTCTTTTAGGCGACTGGGTTCGCCTGTCATTGAAATAAATGTTGATAGACAACAAGCAGAAGAACGTCTTGAGGATGCTATTCAGTTTTTCACTGAACGACATTTTGATGGCGTAGAAAAGGCTTTATTTAACTATCAAGTAACCCAAGACGATATAGATCAGGGGTTTCTTAATGTTAATAATTTCGGTGCTATCAATGGCGCAAGTGGTGAAGGTGAGGGGGACACCCCAACAGGAAAAGATGTAGTAAGTGTAGTTCGTGTTTTCAGATTTGGTGCAGGTACATCTAATATGTTTAATGTTAGGTATCAGATGGCACTGAATGATTATTTTGGAATTAATCGAAATTTGTTCAATGGTACTGCTATGGGTATAGCATCGTATTCTAGCACAAAGAGATATATTAGTCTTATTGAGCAGCAATTTGAACCCGAAAAGCAAATACAATTCAATAAAGTCACCAACAAATTACATATTGAAATGGACTGGTCTGAAGATGTTAAGGTGGGTAAGAATCTTTTGATTGAGGCTTATGTTGCATTAAATCCTGATACGTTTGGTGAAATATACAACGACATATTGTTAAAGAAATACTTTACAGCACTATTAAAAAAGCAGTGGGGGGACAACCTTTCCAAGTTTGACAATGTTGCTCTTCCCGGTGGGGCGGTTATGCGTGGGGGTCAAATAGTACAAGAAGCAAACGAAGAGATATTAAGACTGGAACAAGAAGTATTGTTAGCGTACGAATTACCGGTCAACTTCACGGTGGGATAATATGGCAACGAACCCTTACTTTAAGAAATATGTCGGTGATGCTGACATAGTTGAAGACCTAACTATTGAAACCATCAAATCGATGGGTCAGGATTTTATATACATTCCTAGAACCCTAGTAAATCTAGATGAACTTTTCGGTGAAGACACCGTATCACAATTCGACGATGGTTATGAACTTGAAATGTATATTCAAAACGTCGATGGGTTTGAGGGTGAAGGGGACATACTCAGTAAGTTTGGAATTGAAATAAAAGATAGTATGACGCTGGTTGTATCTCGTAGACGTTTCGAGGAAACTATATCAACATATGAAGATATCAAAAGACCCAGAGAGGGAGATTTGATTTATTTTCCTTTGAGTAAAACGTTATTTGAAATTAGATTTGTTGAACATGAAAATCCATTTTATCAATTGGGAAGACTCTACACATACGTTCTATCCTGTGATGTGTTTACTTACTCCCACGAAGACATCGATGTTGGTATTAGTGATATTGATAATGTAGAAGAAGAACGAAAGCAATTCATGATTAACCTATCTTTAGGTAATCAGATATCTGGCATCGCGTACTCAAACTTCTTTTCTGGTGAAACTATCTTCCAAGTCTCAGGAACCACAGGAGGGACGCTAGGAGACGCTACAGCGACTGCCACAGCGATTAATTGGAATTTGGAGGGTAAGACCCTCGGAATCACAAACGTTGTAGGGACGCTCAATACGAACCCCACAGAGAGCGTTATAGGTGCTGTGTCGGGTGCAGAATATCACACAACTGCTACCGAAACTACTACAATTGTGATCCCACAAGAACCGGTAGTTGACGACAATTCTGGTCAGAATGAGGACTTCCAGTTTATTGGGGATAGGGATGATATATTTGACTTTACTGACGTTGATCCTTTCAGTGAGGGCGATTATTAGAAACACTCGTGTTGTTTCTAATACAGAAAAATGGAACATTCTCGTCGAACAAAGATATAAAGAAGGTTACTGATGTTTACACATTTTTATAAAGAATCAATTCGCAAGACCGTCATTGGATTCGGTTCGTTGTTTAATAATATTTTAATATCCAGAAAAAATTCAGATGGTACTGAGAAGGAACAAATAAGAGTTCCTTTGTCTTATGGTGCTAAAGAAAAGTTTATCCGAAGAATTATGGAAACTAGTAGCATTTCGGACGATAACAAAGTAGTTGACCTTCCTCGCATGTCCTTTGAAATTACCAACTACATATACGACTCCTCAAGAAAACGAAATTCCCTAACAAGACGCATGGTGCCGAGTTCCGACCCCACTAAAAGTGAATTTGTATATGCGGAGGTTCCATATGACATTTCATTTATTGTTCAATCGTATGTCAGAAATATGGATGATGCTCTTCAGATAACAGAGCAAATATTACCATACTTCACACCAGACTTTACAATGACAATCAACTTTAATGATATCAATAAAAAGGTGGATATTCCTATTACACTAAATGATGTCACATTATCTGAAGAATACGAAGGTAACTTTGACACTAGACGATTGATAACCACCCAATATACATTTACTGCTAAGACTTATATCTTCGGACCAACAAAAGAACAAAAAACTGTTCGTTCCGCAGATGTTGTGTTCTTTGACTTCAATGAAGAGGACAATTGGAATGTTCCTAGAGGTACTGGTGGAACTGGTCCTGGTGGTGCAGCAAATAGATTTGTATATGGAGTTAGTGGAGATATCAACCGCGAAGACTTCAATTACACAGATGATATAAATACTAATAAGTTTATTGGTGGTTCTACCGGTTCTGGTGGAATGGACATTTATGGAAATACATATGCGTGATAGAAAAAAAGAAACAGACGAATCAATATCAAAAGCATTAGATGTGGCATTTGAAGTCACTAAAGAAATAGTACCAGAAGTTCTCGAATCTGATGAAATTTCTTCTGTGGGAAATGCTGATATAATTTTGAGTGAAGAGTGTCGTAAGGTCGATTTTAAAGATGCTAGAACCAACCTATTGGATTTAATTGGAACGGGTAAAATTGCGATAGAAGGTATATTGAGCGTTGCCGAAAATGGTGATGCACCAAGAGCATATGAAGTCGTTTCCCAATTACTTAAAACCGTTTCGGAAATGAATAACGATCTAATAGGCATTCATCAAAAAGCATCAGACATCAATAAAATTGAATATAAGCAAAATAACACGACTAACAATTCAATCTATGTTGGTTCTACTAGTGATCTTCAAGACTTAATCAACCAGTCTCGAAGCAGGAATAAATTATTACAGGATGAAATAGAAAGTACAGATGACGGATAAACGTGGTGGATATTTAGGAAATTCAAATCTCAAACCTGCTGGTGTAGATATTCAATTTACTCCAGAGCAGGTAGAGGAATATATCAAGTGTGCCAATGATCCCATCTACTTTATTGAAAAGTATATTCGGATTGTACATTTAGATTTGGGTCTTGTTCCATTTAAGTTATATGAATATCAAAAAAACCTTGTGCAGAATATTCATGATAATAGGTTCACTATATCAAAACTTCCCCGACAGAGTGGTAAATCAACGACTATTGTTTCATATCTTCTGCATTATGTTCTTTTTAATCAAAGCATATCTGTTGCTATTCTTGCAAATAAGCAAACCACATCCCGAGAAATTCTTAGTAGATTGAAATTGACATATGAATACCTTCCTCTATGGCTACAACAAGGAATAATAGAATGGAATAAAGGTAGTATTGAATTGGAGAATGGCTCTAAAATTTTGGCGTCATCCACATCTGCCAGTGCGGTTCGTGGTGGTTCATTTAACTGCATCATGCTTGATGAATTTGCCCACGTTCCCAACAACATAGCAGAAGAATTCTTCAGTTCAGTATACCCTACCATTACATCTGGTCAAAGCACAAAAGTGATGATGGTATCTACTCCTAATGGTTTGAATATGTTTTATAGGTACTGGATTGGTGCCAATAGAAAAAAAGGAGAAGCGGGTAGAAATGAATATTCTCCATTTGAAGTTCATTGGAACCAAGTTCCTCTGTACCCAGGTGGTCCTTTGCGGGGAGAGAAATGGAAGCAAGAAACTATTGCAAACACAAGTGAAGAACAATTCCAGAGCGAATTTGAGTGCGATTTCCTTGGCAGTAGTTCAACCCTTATAGCATCCTCCAAACTTCACTCATTGGTGCATAAACCCCCAAAAATATCTAACCGAGAAGGTGTAGACATTTACGAAGAACCTGCAAAAGACCACACTTATATTATATGTGTCGATCCGGCCAGAGGAGTTGGTAAGGACTACAGCGCGCTAACAGTAATTGATATCCACAAAACTCCATATAGGATAGTAGCGAAGTATAGAAATAACCTTATATCACCCATGCTGTTCCCGACTGTAATACGTTCATTGGCAAAACAATACAACAGAGCATTCGTTCTTGTTGAAATTAATGATATAGGCGCACAGGTTGCGGATGTGTTGCATGAGGATTTAGAATATGAAAATGTTCTCATGTCTTCTTATATGGGCAGAAAGGGACAAACTATCACAGGTGGATTTGGTGGTAAGAATTCACACTTCGGGGTACGAACAACCATTCCCGTTAAAAAATTAGGATGCTCTGTTTTGAAATCTCTAGTAGAGTCTGATAGGATTATCATTGATGATGTTGATGTTATACATGAACTCACCACATTTGTCGCAAAACGTCAATCATACGAAGCAGACGATGGATACAACGACGATTTAGTAATGACTCTTGTTTTGTTTTGTTGGCTCACAAGACAGGATTATTTTAAGAATTTGACAGATGTTGATATTAGAACTGACATATATAAAGAAGAGATTGAAGAATTAGAAGACGAAATTTCATTCTTCGGGATAATAGACGACGGTGTAGAGGAAACTAGTTTTTGGGATGGTTCAGATAGATGGGAGAAAAAGGATATTTGGTGAAAAAGAAGAAACTCATACATAATAGTGTCAATAATAAGTAATTCCTACTATGAATTAAGGGGATAAAGTATGGCTTTCAATGTCAGTCCAAACGTAAATGTTTCCAAATCCAATCTAACTTCGTTTTCAAAGAACGTATCGAACGTTGTTTCGGGTTTCGTTGGTCGCTTTGAATGGGGACCAACTGGATCTAATGTGCAAATTTCCAACGAAAACGAACTCTATAAAACTTTCGGTCCTCCTACCACTAGTACTGGCGGAATGGACTGGTGGGTTGCTGCAAACTTCCTAAGTTATGGTAATCCCCTACTTGTTCGACGTTGTTCAACTTATGCAAACTCATGCTCTGTTGGGGGTGCAGGTGGATTTAGTGGTGGAACCGCAGATGGATATAGTACAGGTGGAACAGCAGCAATTGTATCCAAATACTCAGGCGAGTTGGGCAACCAACTCCGGGTAGTTGTTATTGGTGCCAGCGGATACACCAGTGGTCCTAGTGCATCAGCATGGGGAACGACATATGGTATATTCAACAATAACAATTATGGATACGTCCCATCAACAACTGCATTTGCAGAAGCACGAGGATCCTCTGGTGATGAAATGCACATTGCAATTCTTTCTGGTGATGTTGATACTGCTTTGGGTAATAAAGATGAGGTTTTAGAAACACACATTGGACTTTCTAGATTTATAAATGCAAAGGGTATTGATGGAACTAATATCTACTACAAAGATGTAATCAACAACAATTCTCAATATATTAAATTTAACTCTGAAATATTTACGGATTCTGATACATCTCTAAGTGATATCCCCGAAAATAACTCAGGTGTAACCCTAAGCGATTGGTCAATGCAATATCTTAATGGATATGGTACGATAGCGGGTGGATTAACTGCTGCGGGTATTACTGGCAATGTAGCAATAACATTCTTAAACGGAGGTTCTGTTGGAACATCATTCGCTGGCAGAAGCGCAGATTATGTTACAGGGTTTGGCGATGCAGACACTCAAGATGTTGACATCTTAGTTACTGGCGTAAACGACCATGATGACAATGTAGCAGTTGCAGGAGTAGCAGCAGACCGAAAGGATTGTATCGGTTTTGGAACTGCGTATGTGGGAGTTACTGGATTCACACTCAACAATGTCTCCACTTCAACCAGCACAGTTGCTGATGCGAAATCAGCAAGAGATGAATTTCAATCATCTAACTCTTATATGTCATTAGATAGTGGTTACAAATACACCTATGACAACCGAAACGATATCGGAAGATGGATTCCACTAAATGGTGATGTTGCAGGTATTGTTGCAAAGACATCAACCACAAACGATCCTTGGTGGTCACCCGCTGGTTTGAATCGTGGAAGAATAAACAACATCATTAAACTTTCATTGAACCCAACTCGTCAAGAACGAGATGAATTATATGGAAGTCAAATCAATCCTGTAGTAATATTCCAAGGTGAGGGTGCAGTCCTCTTTGGAGATAAAACTTTAGAGTCTCGTCCGAGTGCTTTTGATAGAATTCAAATACGAAGACTATTCAACGCACTAGAGAAGCAGATTGCTACCGCAGCGAAGTTGCAACTCTTTGAGTTTAATGACGCATTTACCCAGCAATCATTCAAAAATCTCATTGAGCCATTCCTACGAAATGTTCAAGCAAGACGAGGTATTGAATCGTTTTCGGTTACATGTGATATTACAAATAATCCAAGTGATGTTGCTGAACAGGGAAGATTCGTTGCAGACATCTTCATTAAACCTCTGAATTCCATCACTGTGATTCAATTAAACTTCACAGCACAAAGTAATACCGCTGTGTTCAACGAAAACGTTCTTTCTAGTAGAGTTAATTCCGATGAATTTACCTCTTTCTGAAAAATTGGAGAAGTAATCAATGACCATTGACAATATAATCGGTGCTGCCGGATCACAAAAGATACTCAAGCCGTCACTTTTTAGAGTAACTTCTTCTGGTAATCATATTGACTTGGTTACTGCGGGGGGTGACATCAAAATAAAAGCAGTTACCACTCCAACTTCAACTCTGTCTGCTATTGATATACCATATAGAGGACGAAAAATTAAAACTGCGGGTGTTCGTACATTCGACACATGGTCAATAACAATATTATATGCCAATGACGATTTAAGAAGAGATTTTCAAAAGTGGGCACGCGACATTCAGGATTCAGAGTCAATTGAAGGCGATACAACGGCGGTCTGGTTTGAGGATTGGACAGTAACATTGTTGAATCTAGATGGTTCGGATAGTGATCATGTATGGAATTTAAAAGGTTGTTGGCCCGCAGAAATAGCAGAAATTGCATTGGACCAAAGTGACGGAGAAACCATTTCAGAATTCGCCGTTACTATGCAATATACATACTTTACTAAAGATTAGGATATTATTCAATGGCAATAGATAACGTTTTAAGCAGGTTAACAGATAATAGTTTCGTTCGTCCGTCACTTTTTAGAGTAACGATTGAAGATATCGTTAACAGTGATACCATGTTGTGGGTGAAATCAGCGTCAATGCCAGCATCAAGTGTTGGTGTTATTGAAGTGCCCCACCACGGACGTAAAGTTTACATACCAGGCGACCGATCCTTCTCCGACTGGCAAATGAGCATAATCTATGCTAATGAAGACTCGTCTTCTTCGTTGTATGATAAATTTTTATCATGGATGAATTCGGTACAAACTCCAACGGGGGTTGGTGTTTCTAGAGAATACGCCAAACAAGTAAGAGTCGATGTATTGAAACCCAACTCAGAAATCACAGAAAATGAAATATTGGACACATATCACTTGTATGGAGCATTTCCTGTTGAAATTGGTTCTATGGATTTAAGTCAAGAAACGAGCGATTCGTTTATGGAGTTTACGGTGTCATTGTCATATTCTTACCATATGATGGCTGACGCAGATGATGTGTGAAGTTTTATCTAATTATTAGAGGAGTATATTATGGCTATTGATTTATTTGGTTTTTCATTGGGCAAAAAGGCAGACGAAAAAAAAGAAGAAAAAAAGAAACCGGTGTCTTTTGTTGAGCCCAACTCATACGATGGCACTTACACCATGGATGGTGTGCAAGGTGGGTTTTTTGGTTCTTATGTTGATTTTCTTGGAATAATAAAAAGTGAAAACGACCTCATATCCAAATATAGAGGTATGTCACTTTACCCCGAAGTGGATCAAGCAGTCGAGGACATCACAAACGAATCTATCGTGTATGGTCATAACGGCAGGGCGGTTGATATTAATTTAGACAATACAAACTTATCCGATAACATCAAATCTAAAGTATCAAAAGAGTTTGAAAATGTATTAACCTTGATTAATTTCTCTAATAAAGGTGCTGACATTTTCAGACGATGGTATGTGGATAGTAAGTTATATTATCATATGATTTTCCATGAAGGAAATGATCCCGAGACTATCAAACGAGGTCTTAAGGAATTGCGTCCCATTGATCCGGTGAAGATACGGAAGATTAGAAAAGTTCAAAAGGGTAATCTCAAATCTGTTGCGGATGGGGATCGGGACAACATTCCAATAGTAAAGAAGGTGGAAGAATTTTTCTTGTTCACAGACACCACACAAAATACAATCACACCCACACCAACATCTGGTATGAAAATTAGTGCTGATGCTATTTGCTACGTTCCATCTGGTGTGGTTGATGCTACAAGTAAGAGGGTGATTGGATATTTACATAAAGCAATCCGACCCCTAAACATGCTCAGACAAATTGAAGACGCTGTTGTCATTTATAGAATATCTCGCGCACCAGAAAGAAGAATATTTTATATTGATGTTGGTAACCTACCTAAGCAAAAAGCAGAACAATATTTGAGAGACATCATGAATCGTTATAGGAATAAAATAACATATGATGCTGCTACGGGTGAAATTAAAGACGATAGACGGCACATGTCGATGCTTGAAGACTATTGGATACCACGACGAGAAGGTGGTAAAGGTACAGAAATCACCACTCTCGATGGTGGTCAGAATTTAGGCGAGATGGAAGATGTTCTCTATCTCCAAAAGAAACTCTACCGATCATTGAATGTTCCCATATCCCGACTGGAAAGTGATTCGGGTTTCAATCTGGGCAGATCCACCGAAATCACACGAGATGAAGTAAAATTTACTAAATTTATTGAAAAGTTACGAAACCGATTCAATTACCTATTCTTAAACGTACTTAAAGTTCAACTCATTGCAAAGGGAATTATACTTGAATCTGAATGGAATGTTCTTGAACAGCAAATAATGTTCAAGTATCAAAAGGATTCTTACTTCTCGGAACTAAAAGAATTAGAAATAATGAAGGATAAAATGGAAATTCTTCGTGATGTGCAAGAATATGTTGGAGTCTACTTTTCAAAAGAATATATAAAGAAGGAAGTACTACATCAAACAGATGAGGACATCCTGAAAATAGAGAGTCAAATTCAAAAAGAAAGCGCGTCCGATCCGCAAGAAGAGGGAGATTTCTAATGTCGTACAACAAAAACATGGTTTTCAATGCATTAGAAGAAGATGCTGCTTCATTTACCCGCAATTTCATGCGGAGTGTGAATGAAAAAATCAATGACACTATCGAAACATTGAGATTGGAAATCTCTGAATCATTAATGAATGAATGTACCATTGATGAGGCGATACGATCTGATATAAAGACGTACACATTTAAAAGACCATCTGATGCTAAGGAATTCTCCAAAGGTCTAATGGAAATGGGTCTTCGTAAAAATGAATTTACAATTCGTGGGAATATTATCCAAACGAAAAAGTTTAAAGATAAACAAATGGAAGAAATGGTCATTAGTATGGCAAGAGATTTAAAAGCAACCATTACTGAGGAAGCAAACATTTTTGCTATGATGAGCAAATCAGTTGAAGATAATGAAAAATTTCCCCTCATATTAAAAAGTGGTGAGTTTGTTGAAATTGAACCAGTTGTGTGTGAATCTGTCATCAAACTACATGATAGTCTTAATGATACCAATCAATTAAAGTTACGAGAAAATCTTATCACAGATACTAATAATTTTTCTCGTATAGTTGATTTTGCATCACAAAACGATACTAACAACGAATAGGACATTCTAATGGAAAGTAATAAATTAACTCAAGCATTAAACGACGAAGATTTTATTGCAACAAAACGCATCATTCATGAAGAACTTTATGAAAAAATTGCAATTGTTCTTGAAAAAATTAAAACGGACATGTACGCCCATGTTTTCAACGAAGCCAAGAAGGCAAAGAAAACAGATAAGGAAGATGACGGAGATGGTCTGGATCCTGTTGGCGCAGAAGACAGTGATGTGGATAACGATGGCGACAGCGATGAATCAGATGACTATCTAAACAACAGACGCAAGACTGTTGGTAAAGCCATTAAGAAGAAAAAGAATGGCGATGACGAAGAATTGGATGAAGAGCAAGATATTAAAATCACAGCAAGCCATGCCGATCACGTAAAAGCAAGTGCTGCTATAGGCTCTGGAACCGCCAGAGGTGGCAAATTGCGTGGGGGTCAATCCAAGGGAGGCGGCAACTATGAACTTCGATTTGGTAGTATAAGAAGTGCCAAGAAGTTTATGGGTAAGCATGGATTTACTGAACCAGGGAAAGGATGACGAATGAAACTGATAACAGAAGTAACAGAAGCGGTTAATTATATCACCGAAGAGAATGATGGCAAAAAGTCATATCATATCGAAGGTGTTTTCATGCAGTCTAACGTGAAAAACAGAAATGGTCGTATATATCCTAATAGCACATTAATGAACGAAGTTAATCGTTATAATGAAAAATATGTCCGAGGAAATCGTGCTATGGGCGAACTTGGTCATCCAGAAGGTCCGACGCTAAATTTGGAACGTGTTTCTCATATGATTACAAATCTAAATCCAAGCGGCAATGACGTTCACGGAAAAGCAAAAATCTTAGAAACACCTTATGGAAAAATTGTACAAAACCTCATTGATGGTGGCGCAAAGTTGGGTGTATCTTCACGGGGAATGGGTTCTTTGAAGTCTATAGACGATGGAATCAATGAAGTGCAAGAAGATTTCATGTTGGCAGCAGTTGATATTGTTGCTGATCCTTCTGCCCCTAGTGCATTCGTAAATGGTATAATGGAAGGCAAGGAATGGATGTGGAACAATGGAGTTATTCAAGAAGTTACTATATCCGAATATCACAAAGAATTAAAAAAAGTATCACAACGTAATCTTGAGGAGAAAGCAACAAGGTTATTTCAAGATTTCATCTCAAAACTTTAGGTTTTATATATAATAACAGACAAAGGAGTTCGCAAATATGGATTATCCAGATCCCATCGATACAATCAGAAACGTTATTGCAGGTAATGACTCTGACCTAGACCCCAAGGTGGCCAAAGAAGTGTATGGTCTTAAAGACTATCGCAAGAAAATGAAGCCAGGTACAGGTAAGGACGAAGAACTTGACGAAGCGGATAAGAAAATGGGCGTAGTGAACGCTAAAAATGAAGAAGATCCTGATCTTTATCAGGATGCAGAAGGTGGTCATGCTAAAATTGACACCGACGAACTGACCGGGGGCGAGGAAGCAGATGTTCCCGCTAAAGGTAGCAAGTCTGCATCTAAAAACGATTCTAGTAATAAGGCTACAATTGCTGGTAAATTGAAGGGTAAGAAAGATAAAAGTCTTGTTATTCCCGCAACAGAGAGCCTTCGTTCTTTGTTTGATGGTGAAAATCTTAGCGAAGAATTCATGAATAGTGTAGTAACTATTTTTGAAGTTGCTTTGATTGAACGAACAGAAGCAGTTGAGACAGAGTTACGCAAACAGCATGAAGAAACTTTAGTTGAACATACTGATCGTCTAACTTCTGAATTGACAGAAAAGGTTGACGATTATCTCAACTATGTTGTTGAGGAATGGGTCAAGGAAAATCAACTCGTAATTGAAAACAATCTTCGCATGGAAATTGCTGAGAAATTCATTCATGGTATTAAGGACTTGTTCCAAGAGAATTATGTTGACATCCCAGACGAAAAAGTTGACCTCTTTGATGAACTCGTACATACAAATAAGGAAATTTCAGAGAACCTCAATCAGCAGGTTAATGAAAATATTGAACTTCATAAACAACTCACTGAGAGTCGTTGCAGTGAACTCATTGAAATGAGTTCTAAAAACATGACAGATACTGATTCAGAACGATTCCGAAATCTAGCAGAAAATGTTAGTTTTGAAAATGAAGAAGAATTTGTTAATAAGTTAGTTTCTCTCAAGGAAAATTACTTCACAGAAAATGAAGTATCTTATGTTGAGTATACTGACGAAGTAGAAGAAACATCACAACCATTAACTGAGGGATCAATGAAAAATTATGTTGATGCTCTCAGTCGTACACTAAAGTAGTTTTAAACATATAACCCTTAAAGGGATTAGGAGAAATAAAAATGGATTTATCAGACGCACCAAGGTACGATCTTCTTGAAGAGAAGTGGCAACCTGTCATCGAACACAACTCTCTTCCAGATATTGAAGATAGTTATCGTAAAAAAGTAACCGCTGTTCTTCTTGAAAACCAAGAAAAAGCAATGCGGCAGCAAACATTATCTGAAGCATCACCAACAAACGCTGTTGGTGCAAGCGGTCTTTCGTACAGCGATGATAGCACTCTTGCTGGTTATGATCCAGTATTGATGAGTCTTGTTCGTCGTGCAATGCCAAATCTCGTTGCTTACGATATTGCTGGTGTGCAGCCAATGAGCGCACCCACTGGTCTTATCTTTGCAATGCGTTCCCGTTATAACACTCAGTCGGGTGTAGAAGCACGCTTTGACGAAGCAGATGCTCGTTTCTCCGCAACTGGTGGTGCTGGTGGTGGTGCTACTGCTGGTATTTCTGCTGATCCGTTCCCTGGTACTACCCATGGTAATACTTCCGCAGTCTCCGCTGCTTTAGATACTTTATATGGTTCAGATTTCCAGGGTATGGGTCGCGCACAGGCTGAAAGTCTGGGTGGTGATACTAACTCCCACTTCCGCGAAATGGCATTCACCATTGAGCGAACATCGGTTACTGCTAAGACTCGCGCCCTCAAGGCAGAGTACACCACTGAACTTGCTCAGGACTTGAAGGCTATTCATGGTCTTGATGCTGAGACTGAACTTGCTAATTTGCTTTCCGGTGAAATTCTCACTGAAATCAACCGAGAAGTTATGCGAGCAATTTACTTCAACGCTAAACTTGGCTGCTTGCAGCAAGATATCACGACTGATGGTCGCTACGATCTGAACACCGATTCCGATGGTCGTTGGTCCGCAGAACGCTTCCGTGGTTTGATGTATCAAATCGAACGCGAAGCCAACGTGATTGCAAAAGAAACTCGTAGAGGTAAGGGTAACTTCCTCCTTTGCTCCGCTGATGTTGCATCAGCACTCGCAATGGGTGGATTCCTCCAAATCTCTCCCGCTCTCAACCAGAATCTTTCTGTTGACGATACTGGCAACACTTTTGCTGGTCTTCTTAATGGTAAGATGAGAGTTTACATTGATCCTTATGCAGACGCGGGCAAGAACTTCGCAGTTGTTGGTTATCGCGGTAGCAACCCATACGATGCTGGTATGTTCTATTGCCCATACGTTCCGCTCCAGATGGTGCGTGCGGTTGGTGAAGACACCTTCCAGCCCAAGATCGGGTTTAAGACTCGTTACGGAATGGTCAACAACCCATTCGTGTCAAACAGACCGGGTGAGAGTGCAACAGATCGATCTGATCCGGCATCTAGTGATTCCAAGCGAAGTAACCAGTATTATCGTATCTTCTTGATTGATAATATCCATGGTAACTCTGCCTGATAATCAGGAAACCTAAAACAAAAAGCACGGGAGTTTCGGCTCCCGTGTTTTTTTGCGCCCACCTATATAATAGGGAGGAAATCTACTATGTCAGATTCATTAATCGGTGGTGTAACAGCGGGTAATATAGACCCATCGTTAGCACAACCAATAACAGACAATTATCTAAAAAGCAATCAATTTAAATTCTCAATTGATCGTTGTCCGCTATTGACATATTTCGTACAGAGTGTATCATTTCCTAATATATCCATCAGTGAACAGGAAATACCAACAAGGTATGCTACTCCTGTCTTCATTCCTGCTAATAGAGCAGACCATGGCGAATTGAGTGTGCAGATGTTAATAGATGAAAATCTAAAAAACTGGTTAGAAATATATGAGTGGATAGAGGAAGCAGTACCATTAAGAGATATTGGCAATGACCCTTCCCAATATCTAAGCACCGCAAATATGCTCATCTTGAATAGTGCATATAATCCAGTACTTAGTGTTGAATTTACAAACGTATTTCCAAGTTCGCTAGGAGAAATACCATTTTCTTCTGTGTCAACAATGACAGAACCGGTATCAACACAAGTATCGTTTAAATATTCAGGGTATGTTATAGAAAGGCTTACATGAAATTAAGTGAACTTAAAAATATGGTTGGTAGAGACATTGAATTTAATGAAACAGAACTAGACACAGAATCGCTTCGCATTCCACAATTACACAACAAATATTTAACCTTTCTCATCGACGAGAAAATTATTCTTGAGCGATACAAACAGCAATTGAAGGTTATAGTCAAGGATAGATGGTTATATTATAGTGGCAAAATGTCAGAAGAAGAACTCAACGAAAGGAATTGGGAACCGTTTGGGTTGAACATTCTTAAATCGGACATTGATAAATTTTTAGAATCTGATTCCGACATTCTTCAATCAAAGACAAATGTAAAGGTTCAAGAAGAAAAAGTCAATTATTTAGATTCCATCCTCAAAATGATAAATGGACGACAATGGATGATTCGTTCTGCTATAGATTGGATAAAGTTCAGCAATGGTATCATGTAATGAATGTCTCTATTAGTGATATAAGTGAAGTGTATATTAAAGTTGATTGTGAACGTTCCATTGCCAAGGAACTTTCCGACTTTTTCACATTCACGGTTCCGAATTATCAATATACACCCGCGTATAAAAGGAAAAGATGGGATGGTAAAATTCGTCTATTCAATCTGTATGCTCGTACGCTGTATAAAGGACTGCTTGATTATGTTATTCAATTTTGTAAAGACAGGAATTACACCTACGAACTAGAGGACGTAACAACAAGCGGCAAATCTCTTTCCGAAGATGACATCAAAGGATTTGTTGATTATTTGAAACTTTCTGCTGGAGGTAACGACATCATTCCGCACCCCCACCAGATAGATGCGGTTTTACATTCCATTCGGAATGGTAGAAGTCTTATGCTATCCCCAACTGGTTCTGGAAAATCCCTTATCATTTATATAATGATGAGATACTATCTAGATATATTATCAAAAGACAAGAAGGTCTTAATAATAGTTCCCACTACTGGTTTAGTATCACAATTGAAATCTGATTTTAATGATTATTCAAATAAAGACACATGGAACGCTGAGAATAATATACATTGTATATTCTCAGGGCAATTGAAAACGTCAAATAAAAGAATCACTATAAGCACATGGCAAAGTTTATATAAACTGGATCCGAAATTCTTTCATGACTATGATGTGGTGTTTGGGGATGAGTGTCATTTATTTCAGGCAAAGTCACTTACTTCTTTGATGACAAAATTAACACACATCAAATATAGATTTGGTACTACCGGTACATTAGATGGATCCAAATCACATAAATTAGTTATTGAAGGTTTGTTTGGTAGAGTATTTAAAACTACCACCACTGTGGATCTGATTGAGAAAGATTTATTGAGCAATTTAGACATTGAATGCATCATATTAAAATACGATCCAAACGAAATACAAACTATCAAACGTGCCACATATCACGATGAAATGGATTGGTTGTTGTCGTCAGAAAAAAGAAACAATTTCCTTTGCAACCTGACCGAATCCCTAAAGGGAAATACTCTAATGTTATTCAACTATGTTGAGAAGCATGGTATACCTCTTTACAATAAACTTAAAGAAATGACAGATGATGTATACCTCATATATGGCCAAACCGCAGTAGACCAAAGAGAAGAAATTAGACAACTTGTAAACAATCAGGAGAACTCCATACTTGTTGCGTCGTATGGTACATGTTCGACTGGTATTAACATTCAGAATATTCATAATATCATATTTACATCTTCGTCTAAATCTGTTATACGGGTCTTACAATCAATAGGAAGAGGATTGAGAAAATCATCTAAAAAAGACAAAGTAAAGGTGTATGATGTTTCGGATGATCTTTGCTATAAAAAGTGGCGTAATCACACATTGAGACATTTGGACGAACGTGTTAAGATATATACTAATGAGAACTTTAGATATAGACTAGTTTCTATACAAACACAATAAAAGAGGAATTCAATAATGAAGAAAACCGATAATAAGAAAACCGATAATGATAAAATAATACACAGAATCCTCAAACTCTCAACCGGTGATGAAATAATCACAAAAATAACAGGTCAAACGAAGAATAAATTTATCATTGCTGATCCTATGCTATTCGTGTTGCAGCATGTACAGAATGGTCCATACATGGGTACTATGTCGGTACTAAAAAAATGGATAGAACATTCCGGGGAAAGGACTATTAAAATTCCGAAAGACCTAGTTGTTTCTATAGTACAACCTAATAAAAATGCTTGTGAATTGTATGATATGGAATTAGAACGAGTAATTGAATCGGTTGAGGAAAAGAAAATAGCAAATTTTGACGACATTGCAAATAAGAAAAAGAAATCACCACCATTTAATCCAATGGATCCGATGACGATGTTTCCCCCATCGTTTCTAGAAGATATGATGATGAATTCTACACCAGAATCTGTTTATGATGAAATATTCAATACTGATTTGCCAGTAGACGCATCAGATAAAGAAAAATTTGATATGATTGCGATAACGCTTATGATGCACCCTAGTATAATTAACGAATTAATAGATGCTGATATTGTTGATAAAAACATGTTTAATGATGCCATTCTAGACGCGCTGGGTATTGGATCCGGTCCAATGGATGGTCCAAAAGAAGATCCAGAATACACCGGAAACGACAAAGAACATCCGGAATATGGCAATCGTCTAACTGATTGGCATTGGGATTTGGGTGACGACGAGTGGGGCCTAACTGGCAACTAAGTATGTGCTATTATGCTTATGATCGTTGACACTCCCAAGTGTAACGAGGACGAAATAAAAGTCAATGAAAAACTTTAAGATTCTCTTGAATAAGTTTGGTAGGTGTATATAATATTGATATGAAAGAGAAAAAGAAGACAAACCAATATATTGACAATAAAGAGTTTCTCAAGGCAATGGTTGAATGGAAGATTCTTGTTAATGACGCAACACAGTCTGGTGAAGACAGGCCGCCTGTAACCACATACATTGGTGAGTGTTTCATGAAGATAGCAGAACACCTATCACATAAAAGTAATTTCACCAACTATCCATACAAAGAAGAAATGATAGGTGATGCGATTGAAAATTGTTTGATGTATGCGCATAATTTTGATCCTGAGAAGTCTAAGAATCCATTTTCATATTTCACCCAAATAACGTACTATGCATTTCTTCGTAGAATAGAGAAAGAGAAGAAGCAGTCGTTTATAAAATTCAAGTTACTTCAGGAACAGGATGATTCTGTTATCCAAAATTGGTTTCAAAAGAATTATTTTGAAAAAGAAGAAAAGAAAGAAGAGGATTGGGAAGTTGAGGATGCTATGAAGGATGCATTTGATATTAACGAAAAAGATGTAACAAAATTCACACCCAAGAAAAAGAAAAAGAAGAAAGTAAAGAAGAACTTGGATGTGTTTTTAGAGGACGACAAAAGTGAAGATAGCCCTGATAAATGATTCCCACTTCGGTGCGCGTGGTGATTCCCAAATATTCCTTGATTATTTTATGAAGTTCTTTGACGATGTGTTTTTCCCATATATCAAAGACAACAACATAAACACAATCATACACGCAGGCGACCTGATGGACAGGCGCAAGTATGTCAATTTCAATATCCTAAACCAAGTGAGGGAGAAGTTCGTTGAAAAATTACAAGATGAAGGCGTTGAGATGCATTGCATTCTCGGAAACCACGATGTCTATTATCGCAATACTAACAGGGTCAATTCTGTTTCTGAGTTGTTCGGTAATGTACCTAACATAAGAATATACGAAGAACCAGAGGTGCTGACTTTTGGTTCATTAGACATTGCAATGCTCCCGTGGGTAAACAAAGAGAACTACGACAAGTCTATTGAGTTCATCAAGACAGCAGAAGCACCCTTCCTTGTCGGACACCTTGAGTTAGATGGTTATGAAGTGATGCGGGGTGTGAAGTTTGATAATGGTATGGACCCCAAACTCTTCAGCAGATACGAGCAGGTTCTCTCTGGACACTTCCACTGCCGACAAGAGAGGGGTAACATCTATTACCTTGGAACCCAATACCAGATCACCTTCAGCGACCTAAATGAAACAAAGGGATTCCACGTTCTTGACACAGACACCCGTGAGATTGAGTTCATCCCCAACCCATACCAGATGTTCCACGATGTTACATACAACGACAAAGATGGTCCGGTTGACGCAGACAAATACCAATGTCAGTATCTTGAGAATGCCTATGTCAAGTTGTTCGTAGAACACAAAGAGCATCCATATTCCTTTGAGCGGTTTATGGACAAACTCTATGATTGTGGCGTTGAGAAGATTACTATCGTTGAGGAACTGGTGGATATCTCTGATGACGAAGAAATGGTTGACTTAGCACAGGATACCGTTACACTAATCAACAATGAGATTGAGGGACTGGAAGAAGTGAAAGACAAAGAGAAGATGAAACGTATCATTCGTGAGTTGTATATGGAGTCCTTGTCATTATAAATTTCACGCAACTCAAATGGAAAAATTTCCTCTCAACAGGAAACTTCTCAACCACACTGGATCTCACCAGACACAGAAACACCCTCATCTCTGGAGAGAATGGTGCTGGTAAGTCAACGATGCTTGATGCACTGACGTTCGCCCTATTCGGCAAGTCATTTCGTGGGATCAATATTCCCCAACTTCCCAACTCAATCAATGAGAAGGATTGTGAGGTGGAGATTGAGTTCACAATCGGCAAGGATGAGTATCGGGTGTTTCGTTCCCTGAACCCAAAGAAGTTTGAGATATACAAGAACGGCAATCTCATTCCACAAGATTCAAAGTCAAAGGACTACCAGAAGATCCTTGAAGAACAGATCCTCAAGATGACATACAAGTCATTCACGCAGGTGGTTATCTTGGGGAGCAGCAACTATGTGCCGTTTATGAAACTCACTGCGAAAGATAGACGCTTGGTTGTGGAGAACCTCTTAGACATTGATGTGTTTTCTGTGATGAATACTATTGTTCGTGCAAGACTCCAAATGGCAAAAGAGTATATCAAAGATATTGACCACAAAGTTGATATCGTCAAGAGTAAAGTTGAAGAAAAAGAGAAGTTGATAAAAACACTTTTGAGAAAATCATCCGAGTCTATAGAAAGTTATAAAAACGAAATTGAAGAATCACAGAAACAAATCCAAGAGGGACAGAGTGATATCACTAAGTATCAAGAGAACATCGCCCACTTGCTTGAAAAGGTGACAGATAAGAACGAAGTGCCGAGTCGCCTGTTGAAGATGGAAGGACTGGAAACTCAACTCAAGGGGAAAATCAAAACGATTGAGAAGAGCGTGAAGTTCTATGAAGAGAACGACACCTGCCCGTCTTGCAAGCAGGACATCCAGACGCACCACAAAGAATGCATATTTGAAGAGAAGAGCAAGGAACGGGAAGAGGTTGAGGGTGGCATCAAAGACTTGGTGGAGAAGATTGAACACACTGAGAAGAGACTGGGAGACATTAACGTCATCCTGAACACCATTGCGGGGTTTGAGGTTCACATCAACGAGAGACAGAACCAGATCAAATCGTCCCAGCAGTATATTGAGAAGATGCAGAAGAGCATTGAGGGTGTGCAGTGTGAAGGAACAGATACAGAGGAATCCAAGAAGGAACTCAACGAATTGATTGGCGAGGGTAAGGGATACATTGTAGATCGCAAGGAACGAGTAGAAGACAAACATTACTATGAGATTGCGAGTGCATTATTGAAGGATAGTGGTATCAAGGCGAAGATCATTAAGCACTACTTGCCAATTATGAACAAACTTATCAACAAGTATCTTGCGGATATGGATTTCTTCTGCCAGTTTGATTTGGATGAGAACTTTGACGAGACAATCAAGAGTCGCCATCGTGACGAGTTCACCTACCATAGTTTCAGCGAGGGCGAGCGTCTACGGATTGACTTGTCGTTGCTCTTGGCGTGGCGTGAGATTGCTCGGATGAAGAATAGTGTGAACTGCAACTTATTAATATTGGACGAGGTGTTTGATTCAAGCCTTGACGGCGTTGGTACAGAAGAGTTCTTAAAACTCTTGACATCCTTCGGAAGTCGTGCTAATATATTCGTAATAAGTCACAAGTCTGATTCAATGACGGACAAGTTCCAGAA
>Ga0208299_1000242_pt1 | contig 51989 bp, 53 predicted proteins | sample 15_taG_FD_184089 | JGI IMG/M metagenome (GOLD analysis project Ga0208299, IMG submission 184089) | Marine viral communities from the Subarctic Pacific Ocean - 15_ETSP_OMZ_AT15312 metaG (SPAdes) (version 2) | ecosystem: Environmental > Aquatic > Marine > Oceanic | place: Pacific Ocean | collected... | reverse complement strand
ATCCCTTCATTATATTTCTCCAATAATTTATAATCAACACGAGGGTAACGATAGAAATGGTCGCCTTGATGTGTTTCAGAAACAATCTTGAATATATTATTCAAGCCTGTCTGATTCTGTGCTATCAAAACTAGGTGGCGACGGGCTTTAATTAAATTACTCTTTTGCTTCGAGGCGCCCTCGTCTTCTGTTACTAGTCGACCATCATCTTTTTCAAGACCCTTGGCTGCCTTCTTGTCGGCCTTGGCCTCCTCATATGCTTCCTTCCACTTTGCGATAGAGGGAACAAAATAGGCCTCGACGCCAAATATTGGCTTGAAAGTTTTACCCTCGGCCTTCATCTTTTTCGCATGAAGCACTTGATACGAAGTGCCATTCATATTTCCGTGATCTGTCAGCGCCAAGGCGCCACAGCCATTCTGATATGCAAAATCCATATGATCTTGCGGATATCCAAAGCCATCAAATGGCGATCCAACAACACTGTGTGCATGTAATCCTACAAAAGGAATATTTGATTTTGTACGTTCCATAAGTACCCTCTCTGTTTCTATATTATAGTAATAGAAACCTAAGAGTAAAGAGATAAATATCTTTCGCCGCGATCATAAAGAAAAGTGATAATTGCCCCAGGGCCCTTGTGAGTTTCGGCACATTGTTCTGCTGCCAATATATTGGCGCCGGAACTAATGCCAACCAATAAGCCATTTAAAGATAATTCTTTGGCCTTTTCTATTGCGTCATCAGTTTTAATATAGATAATTTCATCAATAAAATCAGGATCTACCAAATAATCTCCGCCGTCTCCAATGCCCTGTATTCCATGATTTAAGGCATCTTCGGCTGGCTTGACCTGTATGACCCTGATATCTTTATTGATTCGTTTAAGGGCCCTTCCCACGCCCATTATGGTGCCTCCAGTGCCTGCACCACAAATTAATACTTCTGGCTCCTTTCGACGGTCAATAAATATTTGTCTTATAATTTCACGAGCAGTTGTTTTCTCATGGCATTCAATGTTTAATGGATTCTCAAATTGGTTCAAAGACCACCAATCATTATTATCGCGGACAAGCTTGTCCCTTAGCGCAATTGCGGCGGGGAAATCATTCGGGCCAACTTCAATTATGTCTGCTCCGTGAAGCCGCATTAACTCTTTACGCTCCTCAGACATATTGATAGGCATTATAATTTTTACTTTATAGCCTTTTACAGCACCAAGCAAAGAGAGAGCAATACCAGTGTTGCCGCTCGTCGCTTCAACCAAAACAGTGTTTTCATTAATTAAGCCTTTCCTTTCAGCGTTATTGAGTATATATAGTACAATCCGATCCTTAATGCTTCCTGATAAATTAAAAGTTTCTAACTTTGCGAAAATATTAGATTTTAATTCAACTATTGGTGTATTGCCAACAAGATCTTCGATGTTCATTTTGTTCCTCTAGTCATCCATTCCGACAGGATTAATTTCATTAGCATTTAAAAGACTTTTTGGGATTGGATAGACATTCTTTCCTTCCGAAGATATATAATCAGAATATAAATCCCAGGTGTCGATTCTATGATATTTTTCAAGATCGATATAAATTATATTATCAGTATCCATAGTATCAAATATTTGACCCAAAGTAAAGAATCTATATGAATATCTTTCATTAATAGGTAATCGTTTTCTATCTTCATGATCAAACAAGCCCGTGGATTTTTCTCTTACCTCGGTGATAAATTGTTTTAAATCTTCATGATCAAATGTAAATCCCAAATACTCGCCGTCAATAATAGTTTTACCATCGTAACGATATAAAACTTTCTTATTTTGTTTCGTGGAAATTTCATTACGATTTTGACGTGGAATCCAATGAGGATAAACTCCGTATGGAAATGCCACGTAAAATCTATGAGGAGCTAGCCACGTACTTATTGCTCTGCTGGTTTTGTCAGCTATTTTAGCACCATACAAGATTGACCATCCGTAACAATCTCTTTTATTTCTATCTCTCGGATGAATCGGAACATATTGAATTGGAATCAATTTCTTTTTTTGGCTCTTATCACGATCAAAATGTCGATAAACCCATACTGGATCGTTCACGTAGTCACCCAATCGATATCTTAAAAGTGGCTGCATATCGTCATTGCAGATAACCCAAACTGTTTCGCAGCCTGCATATGCACATTCGAGAACAGCTCTCTCAACCGCCAGATAATCTTTTCCAATTGGCATCATACAATCATGCCAGGGAAAATTAAAATCTAATTTTGGGCCGGCGATGGGGACGATGCCAGCAAGATGGAAGCCGGCACTCACCTATATTCTCTGGTATCCAAGGTATAATTATTTTTTTCTTTCATTACTTCTTCTTTAATTTTAAATACTTGGCGCTCAAGCAGCTGCATTTTTATTGGATAACGATATGTTCTTGTATGTTTCGTTCCTAGTATACCTGCCTTTGTCATAATATCAATTGTTTTAAGGCGCGCCATTGTTGAAGTATAATCAACATGACTTAGATCTTCTTGTGAGATAAAAGACATCGAAACGCAATCTTTGTATTTTGGCAAATTAATTTTAGGAAAAAAATAAACTCTATTTACAAAATCATCCTCATCTTCCAACATTAAGTAATCATGATTTGTCCCAGATGTAACGCGGAACCAATCACACACACAGTAACTTTTAATACTAATTTTATCGAATGGAAAGTTTTCAATATTTTCATCATCAAAAAATTTAATATTTTTATAAAATATGGCGTATTTTCTATTATGACAAATTACTTCTATCGTATCTTCGTTGATTCGCATGAAAGTAATTTTATCACCAAAAGGATTCAACCCTCGCAAAGATAGATCTGTGGTAATGTCCTGCCACTTTTCATGTTCAAACTCTCCGGAAAAAAGCTTCTTAAACTTAAAAAAGTCCGGCTCTTTATTAAAAAGAATCGGACAATTTGTTTTTTGGGCATGTCGTACAGCAGACAATGTTGTACCAATTACAACATTATCCCACGTAAATTCAACAGCCATTCGCCCTTTTGATTTTAATATTTTTGTGCCAACGCTTAAGCACGCGGAGGTGGTTTGGTGTTTGGTGACATCGACCGCCTGCTTTCTTATAGCGTATTCCGGTTACCCACGCCGCCACCCAAATCCTGACATCGGTTTTATGGCCACACCTACGTTTAATTTTTGGTATTTGTCTCACAATATGTCGCATCCAACTTCTTGCTGCAGCTTCTGGGTCTGTTCTATCGAGCCCGGGAAACATTTTTTCGTATATTGGCCACATTTGTAATATACCAATAGCCATTGGTTTCTTTTTGCTTTTACTAAACTTTCTGTCTCCCTTCGCTTTAGGATTGTAATTACTTTCCTGACAGGCAGCTGCCAAAATCATTCCTCGAAGTTCCGGCGGAACATTAAACTCTTTTTCAATCTCAATTAACTTTTTTAATATCTTAATATCAACTTTTTCTGGATTTACGCCGCGGCAATTGTGAATTGCCTCCGACAAAACTTCTTCATAAGTTGGCGTGTCGATATCATAAGTCTCAACATAAACTTCTGGTGGCATTGTAGCCAACGCCATTAAAAATAAATAACTCATCTAATTCTATTCTCCCTATAGGCCGTGACAGCGGTAGGCCACAATCCGATTATCAGATCTAATACGGCTTCAGCAACTTTCTGAATTTCCCATTGTGCGCCTTTGTGTGTTCTTAAGTCTATAAATTTAAGTAGGTTATTCAAATTACAAGTACCGTAATATTCTGTATATAAATTTTGTGGTAGTATGCCGCGAGCCTGTTCGCGACACACACCATTTTTGATTAATTTTTTGTATAAAGCCAGTGATGCCATATGATGAGACATTATGGCGTAAGATGCTCTGTGGCCACCGTGAACCGACTTAGGATCTATTAGTGGATCATCCAGGTCGTCTATATTGCTAGCCTGTCGGTCACTTTCGTGCTGTGTTCTAAAAAGTCTTGGTTCATAAAACTTTAAATCTATATCAGTGTAGCGACGACTAATTTCGTTATAGGACCATGTCCTGTGGCGATGATGTTGGCTGCGGATAAACAAAGGTACCACAAACCTAAATGTAGCAACGTTGTGCTCAAAGGTTGATGTGTGTTTATGCTTAACCAAGTAGTTAATGAGTTTTTTGTCTTTTTCGTCAATTTCATTTTTATGTTTTCCAAAAGAGACGCGAGCAGAATTAACAACTGTAAGGTCAGAGCCCATATAATCAACCAGCTCTACTGCGCCTGTTCCGTCTCCATAAAGTTCAATTCGTTTCATGAATAGTACCCAATACATAGTTCTCTAAAAGAAGAAAAGATTCTTTTCCAGCGAGGGTTATACTTTCAAGCATATTTGTTGAATATACTACTGTATCTCCTTCGTACGCGTCGACCGTGCAGTCTTCTGACTTGCTGATTACCAAAGCAACACCAAACGGGTTTTGCTCTTTATAATCATCCGGTAGAAGAATGGATGATTCTTCTATTTCATCTTCTTCAAGAGGCTCAACTAAAAGGTGCCTGTTGCAAGGCTTCAATAACATTCGTTCCCCTAACTAATCTTCTTTTGTAGCTTATCAAAAATCTCGGTAAAATCATCGATATTTTCGCCCTTCTTGAGCATTCGATAGGCACGTAAGCCTTGGCTAATCTCCTGTTTCGAAAGCCAGCCATTCTCAACATAATTCTTCTTGAGATCCTTCTTGTGCTCCTTATAGGGCTCCATCTCTAACTCGACGGCCTGAAAGGCCTTAAAATACTCAATCAAATAATCGTTTGTTTCATCAGACATGTTTTCCTCCTTGATGTCTTGACTATATTATACGTACTATTTTCTCAAAGTCAACGCTTTTCTACATTATTTCGCAAGAACCACCAGAACAAGCTAATTCACCCTGCAGGTCTGTATTATCTTCAAGTTCAACAACTTGAACTAAATCAACATCTTCTAAACAATCATATAATACTTGATATTTTTCTTTAGAGCATTCTTCAAACGGAGGCTGCACGTAGGAATGGTCTTCATAGGGGAGTACCGAAAGACCATTGTAATAATCGCGATTTTCCCACATCCAATCTCCCACATCAACCCACTCATCCTTTCTTATCGAAAGAGTGGCGGAAATATTATGAGTATTTTGTCCTCGACGTGTTCCTGGCCGGACCCACTCATTTGTAACATGTTTAATCCTCTTAAGAAGCTGCAACGCACTTTCTTTACGTGTGACCGCGCATTCCGGTGCCTTTTGCGGAACTGTAATAACTGCTGTATCATGAGGCCTGAAATATTCATCTTCAACCAATTCAGGATGATAAATTAATAAATGTGTGTAAATCGATTCATTTTTTGCGACGCGAATTCTTCGTAAATAATAATCGCTATGCCATGGATGAATTCCACTTGAAGTTCCGAGAGTTAAAGAAGTGGTGCCGGCCGGCTTTACGGTTGTACAGCGCGCTGCGCTTTTAATTCCAATTAGCTTGGCAACTCTTGCATTTTCTTTTTTAACAGCAGCAGCTGCCTTCTTCATATCAAGTTCTACAACTTTTCCAGAGGCAATGCCGGTCATCGAAACACCGATAAGTGCTTCTTTTTCAGTTTGTTTCTGCCATATATCACGAAGATAATGAAAATCCGTATATCCAGCCTGGAGGGTGCCAATTAGACTGGCTGCCCTGGCTCTATCTTCGTATTCTTTTTGGGTCTCAAGATCCGAAGTATTTACCTCGGTAAGATTACAAAATTGATATGGGCGCAAAGCAATCTCGCAGCATGGGTTCGTTCCCCAATCCTTATCATTTGAAAAATAAAAACCAGGCTCTCCGCATCCACTAGCCTTTACTCGATCCCATAAATCTATAAAATATTCTTTTGTAATTCTGTGCCTGAGAAGGACTACTGAATTGTTGGCTCTTCCTCTTTGTGGGTTTTTTTCCCACCAGTTTCCAGTTTTGGCAGCAAGCATTTCATCGTCGTCGGCCGAAAAAAGTGATATAAGAGCAGCACGACGAATCCCCCCGGCAAGAACAGCATCAGCAACGTGGCAAACAATATCATGAACTTCAATAGGGCGTAATTTATCACCAGTCTCCTTTTCGGCCAATATGCCTTCAATTTTAACAAGGCACTCGCGCAAAGGTTGCGGGCCGGGGGCCTTGCCGCCACTAGTAACTAGTGAGGCGCCCTTCGGACGGATATCAGAAAAATCAAATCTTAAGGGGGTACCTCCAAAAAAATAACTTTTTATTAAAGTTTTGACAGCGTCGGCCCAGCCCTCAATTGAATCACCAATCAAGTATCGTTTTGTTCTTTTCGATACAGGCTTTTGAATCTCAGGAAGCTTCTCAATGTGGTGCTTTTGTACGCTAAATCCAACACCTGTTCCCCCAAGTAAGAGAAACATTGTTTCACTAAAAGAAAGCCAATCATCAACAGGAAGATAGGCACAATTATAGATACGGTTAGGAGCGACCTCAATGGGCTTACCACCGAACTGCATAGATCGCATAGACGGGAGGACTTTTTTGTCGTATACATACTGATAAGCATTTTCGATCTCCTCCTCAAGTTGAGGGTATTTCTTCAGATGCATATTTTTATTTCGTGTAACTAGTTCTCCCCAGGTCTCGCGGCGCTTTTCTTTCTTCAAGTAGCGTGCGTATTTCATATAAACCGTGATGTCTGATAGGATCTTTGATGATAGCTCCATTAATATGTTCCTCCTTGTTTTCTGTGCTTTTTATATTTGTCGCGAAGTTTTTGATTTAAATCTCCAGGATCTGAAGCTGGCAAAATATTACCAATTTCAGTTTTATCGATAACTTGCAATTTTACGCACGATGTGTCCATGTGCATAGAAAATACTAGTCCATCGGGACCATTACGATTTTTCGCAATAAACATTCTAGCTTGATTGGAGTTTTTATCTTTGATTGTTCTCGAAATAGAACAAATAAAATCTGCTACAAAGCATTTATTGAAGGCTTCCGAAATTGATTCCATAGTTACGACTTCTGCATTTAATCCTGAGCGATTCGTTTGAGATGCTGTCCAAATTGGACATTGTTGTTCTTGAGCAATTGCTCGTAGATCTTCATAAATAGATTCCAGTTCATTCCTTTTCTCTTTGTAAGTTTTGGCCGAACGGAGCAAATCAGCGTAATCTACTATAATCATGTCGATTTTTCGATTTTGTTTTTTTAATTTTTCTAAATGTTTTTTTATTGTGTTGGGAGAAGCAGTTTTGGTGGGGTATTCTTTAATAACAAGAGAGCCCTTAAGATCTGCAATATTTTCGAGCACTTCGTCCTTCCTATCAAACAATTGACTCAAAGGAATACCAGTTGTGCAACTATCATAACGCTGCCCGGTCACTGCTTCTGATAATTCAAGAGTATAGTGAATAATATTTTTGCCTTCTTTGACCGCAGCAGACCCAATATGAGCCAGGGCCATGCTTTTTCCAGCTCCAGTTGGCGCTATTACAACTCCTAACTCGCCAGAACCTAGGCCTTTTTTAAGAATATTATCAATCTTATTCCATCCTGTTGTGACAGGATTTCGAGCTTTGATTTCATAGCGAGCTTCAAAATCTTTTAGAAAGTCATGGCCGAAATTATTATCCGTCCCAAGCTTTAAAGCCTCGTCAATAACTTGTTTTACTTCATCAAAAGACGAATTACGAATCAATTCTACCGATTGGACCAGGGCCCCTTTTAATTTTTGCTTTTTGCAAAAATCTAAACTCGTGTCTTTGATGTACTCCGTATCTTTGACATTGCGGGCTTCACAGCGTACGTAATAATCGCGAACCTGCTTTTGTAATGCAGGGGAATGGTGCTGTAGCTCCGTACGTATAATCGACGTAAAAATACTTGTTGATGGATGTATCCCATATTGTTTCCTATAATCAAAGACACGCTCAATAAAGGCGCGCAAGTACTTTAATTCAAAAAAGTTTATATCTAATACTTCTTCAATTTGATCACAGAAAGGACGATCTTCAAATATTAGCTGTGCTAATGATTCTTGAAAAGCCTTTCCATACTTGGAAAAATCCACACCCTCAGTCATTTTATCCTCTTACTGTTTCGCCATTCTCTGGAAAGCCTGAAACATCCCAGAGAAACTTACCTGTGCAAATTCATCACGCATCATCATCTTCATAACATTCATTTTATTAAAAGTCAAATCTGGATTTTGTATTACTTCCTGAATCTGCTTTTTATTATCAATAGATAATTGTGGCGCATAAAGTTGCATCATCTTATAATTTAATCTAAGAACGCGTTCGTTATCGACAACCTCTTTCCACATTTTTCTTTTGCTGATTGCTTGATTCTCCCGACAATAATCTAGCAATTCATCAATTGTAACTTGTTGGTCGCTATTAAATTGCGGAAAATCCTTTTTGATTCGTCCTTCGCCGACACCAGAAATTCCCGGTAAATTATCACTTTTATCACCAATCATTGCTTTTGCCAAAGCAAAATTATGAGGATGTATCTTAAATTCACTAAGAACAGTCCTGCTGTTATATACGCGGTTCTTCTCGACTGGTCGCATCAACACTGTTTTACCAGAAACTAGTTGATAAAAATCCTTATCGTTAGATATGATTACCTTTTCACAATTTTCTAGTTCCGACATTTGGCAAACATATGCCACAATATCATCCGCCTCGACGTTGTCAAAGCGAAATTGAATTACTGGCATCTCATTGAAATATTCAATCAAACGAAGTTCCTGAAAGAAACGATTCTGTTTTGCCTCATCATCACTTAAATGATGAAATGCGCGATTTAGACGAATGGGGGCCCGGCCGGCCTTATAGTCTTTCTTCATTTGTTTGCGCTTAAGCGAGCCGCCTGCCCCATCCCAGCAAATAACAATATGATCTGGCTTTACATCGTTGCAAAGCTTTTGCATTGACTGCAGTGTACCCTTGATACCACCAATCGGACCCCACTGGGATTCTGATGGATTAATTACGTAATTACGCAAAAATAGGTTAAGTTGATCGATGACCAACACCCTTCCTTTAATTGACATTTTATTTCCTATTTATAAATTCGACTGAAATATTTTAAAGCCTTCACTGGTATAAAAGAATATACACCTTCAATTTTTCTAGCTTCTGTCGACATTTTTCGGAGTTGCGCTTTAAGATTGTTTCCCAGCAAGAAGAAGCGTACATTTAGTGTAACACGTTCAACAGTATCGGAAACTGGTTTTGAGGGTACCACAACATCGACAATTGTAATTCCGCAGACTCCTCGTAATTTGTCACTGATAATTGTTAAATTTTCAGCGCGAGAAAGCCTCATCACTACAGTTGCTTCATAAAGTCCCTCATCGAGTACTTCCTTTACTAAGTTTCTGAGATTCATATACTATAAGTAGTCTTATAATTACAACTTGTACATTTCAATGGTGCCTTCGTTGGTAGAATAATATACCTTTTTGACTCCAGTAAACTTAAGCACATCATGACACATGGGACATGGCTTTGAAAGCCTGAGTTCACCCATACGATTCACTCTCACAACAAAAATATTGGCACCCGCTGTTTTTGAGCGATCAACTCCGGCTACGCATCCCAACTCAGCATGATGAGTCGCCGGTCCGCACCCTTGTTGACGAAATCTTTCTCCAAAGGCGCTAAACTTATCTTTGTTGAAAGCAGCCTTAATAATGGAGCCCCCCTTGATGAGGACTGCTCCGTGCTTAATCTTGCCATAGTTAGAATTTGAAGCCATATTTTGCGCTAATCGTAAATAACGCTTAATCTTCTTTGAAATTCTAACTTCATCACCTTCAATGGTGTTGCGAATCTTAAAAGGCTTGTCGCTCTCCTTGTCCACTGTATTCTCCTATACAAATATTATAAGAACACTTTGTCATGAGACAATGCGAATATTTTCAGATTCATCCTTATCGAGGGGGCCCCAGCTCTGAACAACAACTTCGTCCATTATCTGCAATACTCGCGATCTAAACTTTTCATTCTTAATTTTCTCGTGCCACTTGGTAAATTGAAACTTTTCTGACGTACCGTCTTCATGCACCAGGGTATACCATGCGCCGTTACGCTGCAAATGTTCAGATGGCTGGATTGCATCAAACCAGCTTTCTTCGTCACATATTCCAACGTTGCCACCCCAAAGAATCTTAAATGTGCACTCTCGCCCTAGAGATCCGAAACGTGACTTCTTAATTCGAGCCTTAACTTCAGATCCAATCTTGTAGCCGTGTTCATCGGTAACATACGACGCTTTCGCTTTTCGCACAGTGAGCCAAATTCGTAAAGAATATGAATATGGCAACGCTTTGCCCCCGGGTGTGACATATGGTTCTGTCATCAAAGAAGCGCGATCGGTTGTAATATTTGTCTTTAACTGGTTCAAAGCCAGCAAAGTGCACTGATTGTTAGCAAGAGGTATTGTCATCTTCTTCATTGCCTTAGACAAAAGGCGCGCCTTATAGCCAATAGATGATTGCGGATCAAAATCCTCATCTAGCATTTTTCTGGTTGGTGTCTGGGCTACGCTATCCCAGACAAATAAAATTTTCTTATCGGTTTCGCCCAAGAGCATTTCCATGGTCTCATACACAAATTCAACAGTTTTTGCCTGGGTGTAGACAATGTTGGCGACGTCGCAGCCGGCTTGTGCCAGAAACGCCGGATCGAGCGCTGATTCTGAATCGAAATAAACAACCGAGATTCCCATTTTTTGGGCATTTGCAGCAATTTGAGCCGCCATATAAGATTTACCTGACCCCTCCAGGCCGGCCAATTCTGTGATTTTACCAACAGGAACTCCGCCATTTATATTACCGACACAAACAATTTTATTGAGCCATGTTGATCCGGTTGGAATCCATTCTTTGACTTCTGTTGGATTGTCCTTTGTAAGATCATAAGCAAGAGTTTCGCCTGCCTTTTTGTTGATTAAATCTCTTAAACTTGTTGTGTCTAATCTACCGTTTGTATTCTTTTTCTTAGCCATTTGTTCCCTCGGATTAAAAATGAGGCCTCTGTTAACCCAGGCCTCCCTGCGGCCATCAATTAGGACTTCTTCTGTACAAATTGATAAAGCTTTTCAGCTTCACAAATGACTTCTTCCGTCGTCACCTCGCTCCACTGTTTTGTTTGCTCAAAGCGCATATGCGCATTTTGCTCACAAATATCCTTGGCCAAGCCAAGCAAGCCTTCGCGAATTTGATATCCGCTTCTGTTGTTTTCACTCATAATAAACTCCTGTGTGTGTGAAAATTTGAGGCCTCTGTAAACCCAGGCCTCCCTGCGGTTGAGGGCATCATCGTCTAAAGAAGCCTTTTGACGGGTTATCTTTCGTCGGGGCGGTCGCTGAATCAGAGTACTGTTTACTCTGTGAAACGATTTCAGCCCAATCATATCTGTGGATACTGGCCTTCGGAAGCGTCTTCATAAAAGCGCCCGCCTCGCGAAAAACCTTTACACGATTAGAAAGAGAGCCAGGATTGATCTTTGGCTCCTTGACTGTTCCGTTCTTGTCAGAAATGAGAACATTTTCTCCGGAGAACTTATTCCAATGCTGTCGCATATGTTTTACAAGCTCTCCCATAGAGTTAGATTGATTCCATAGGTGCATAAATAGAAGCGGTTCCATTACATAGTAGCCGCTCATTCTAATAAAAGTCGGTGAGTTGTTATCCATTTAGAAGATCCTTGAATGCTCGATCGGTCGGACTATCACTCTTCTCATAACGAGTCGATTCAGTCGAGACATCTTCGGCATCATCCTGACCAAGGAGGAATTCGTCAAGCATGGTGCGAACCTCTTGCGGGGTCTTACGCTCAAAAACGTCCTCGAAATTAGGAATAGAATCAAGCCAAGCGTGAGTCTTATCCTCATCCGCGGACAAAGCAGAAGTCTTGCGACGAGGCGTAATCGACGTCTGTGGAAACTGCGCTCCAGGGGGCTTGCCATAGTTGATGACAAGATCGGTTCCCTCGGCAGTATCAGTGATATCGCCGTAATCAGGGTTTAATACTAGGCTAAGCAGCTCCTTATAGGCTGTCTTGCCATACCCCCAGATCTTGACGCCCTGGTCCTCATGGCCCCTTACAATGACCGGTGTGAAGAATCGCTGGCGGGCACCAAGCTTCTTGGCCATTCGCGTATTATCTTCACCGCCTTCGCGATAAAGCTGGCGGATAAAATCATCCAGCGGATCTTCTTCGCCGAAGTTCTTCTTCGGGCTCAAAAAGCCCGGGTTGTTTCCGACGTTGTAGTGAAACCAATACTCCTTGAAAGGATCGCCATCGGCAGTCGGCACCAGGCGAATGGTGGTCTCTCCATCATCAGGACGCCAAAAAATATTCTTGCCGCCTCGGTTCTCAAGCGCGTCCATCTTGGCGCGCATCTTCTTTATATCAATACCCATTGTAAACTCCTTTTGTTTTGTCCATTAAGGTATAGTCAACTCGATTAATTTATCGAGCCGCTTATTGTGTATATACTATAGCAACACTATGCATCGGAGTCAAGGGGAAAATCAAATTTTTCTTCCTGAATCATTGACGCGTATGAACAGGAATAGATATAATTTCGATCATATTCATTCTCGTAAATTGAATATGAAACTTTCATCTTATCTGTCATGTAGGATCTAACTTGCTCTTTTATGTTTTTTATTAATGATGCGTCAGATTCCAGATTTTTCTCACATATTGAATAATACAAATGTTTTTCCCTCGGAAACTTTAAATTATATAGTAGAGATTCTTTACCATCCGCCTCAATCAGCCCAAAAGTCGCTATTTTACACATTTCTTGGGGCACCGTATGTGTTTGAATGATTGGCTTGATATTCTGAAAAACATTATACATATGGTACGTTGTTGCGATCAGTTCATTAATTTTATTGAAATAATTCTTAACTGTTAAATTTTGTAGAATTTCCTCACATTGAGAATTTGAAACAACAAATATCTTATTTAATAAGTCCGAACGTGCATATTGTTGCAAAACATGAAAAACCAGACGTTCTTGTTTGTAGGCCAGATCCGACAATAAATCGATATCAGGCTTCACGTACAAAACAGATATATCTGAGGTGTTTAGTTGTTCGAGAAGCGACAACACGCAACCAGAAATCATTCCAGAACCTCCTAAGATAAGTGTATACGGACCTGGCAATTTCTTAAGAAATCTCTTTATTGATGGAAAATTTTCTTCATATTTTTGATGACTCTCTTGTGGCGGCACAAGTTTAAATCTTTTTTCATTGCGATCTTCCGAATCGATGTATAGCACCTCATATTGAGGATATTCATCTAATTTTTTGGCAATGTTACAGCCAGCATTTCCTAAACCAATAATCGTTGACATTATATTTTTCTCATGTTTCCAAAATCTTTACCCAAAGAAATGTTTGTTTTAAATTTTCCAAAATCTGTATCCGAAAATATTTCGATAATTTCATTTAATTTATTTTTTTCAGCCTGGTCAACATCAATAACGATGCTATCATGAATAATAAAGGCAATAAAAGACTTTTCAAGCAATTTGCTTATTTTAATTGCTTGTTTGAGCACCAAATCGCTGGTTGTACTTTGAATAACATAATTTAATGCTTTTCTCTCTTCAACAGCAATTTTTCTGTTATAAAGGGTTTTTATAGATTGACCATCATAACAATAATCTAAAATCTTTTGTTTATCAAATATCTTTTCCAACTTCTTGTTTGAGGCCTTCATATTGTAGAGCCAAGCAAATGTTTTTTCTTTGGATTTTTCCCTCGAAATTTTATTATTAAAAACAGTTTCCAGAATCCAATCATGAATATCAATTGTTGGCTGATCCATTCCCAAAAGGCCAAACGCAACCCTCAATTCTGCAGAATTATAATCAAGCTCCAAAAATAAATCATTTTGAGGCTCAATTATTGCTCGACTTTCCTTGTTCATCGTCAATATAGGAAAACTATTAAAAGTTGTTGCCAGTCTTCCGGTCTTTGTTTTCCATGGATCATAGCGAACTGTTTTCGACATAAATGCCTTCTTTTTTAATATTGCCCGTGATTTTACATTTGTAGGATCGATCTTATCCCAATTTAAATTAAGCTCTCGGGATTCAATGTTAGCAACAAATTCAACAATATTTTTTATTAAATCATAATTCTCTGGCTTCTCGTAATTTTCAAATACCCACTTGCATATGTCATTTTTTAAATTGCAATATTTTATTAAAAATTTTTGCGGCAAAAGATCATAAAAACAAACATCGTCTAAATTTAATTTAGCAATCTGAAAACTAATGTAAAAATTGTGCATCTTTGCTTGTATCGCCAGCCAGTCGACCTTCAAGTGTTCTGGGCATGCATCATCCAATTCTTGCCCAAGAGCATAGATTTGAGCATAATCAACGTTTCTGTCACCAACAACTTTATTTTGTTTCCAAGTCATATTATATTTTTCGGCAACTTGCTCTTCGAAAGAGCCATCGCAGTAAAAATTTACACAACCATTTTTATTATCGAGCACTTGAAATAACATAAACACATTATAGCAACATTTTAGAAAAAATCAATAAGATTCTTGTGGTGTGTGGCTTATTTTGCATATGTTATGACAAGATTTCGTGCCGGCGTCTTATGGATGCCAGATTTTGCTAAAACACGAGTTCTGTTATATTCACTTAGAAAATAAACTTTCGTTATCTTATTCAAATATCCGTATGCGTGATCTGGAGACCTAGATCGATAGAGAGCCTTGGCTCGTTTAATTATCTGTTTTATATCTTGTTCTTCCAGATCATGCTTGAGTTCTAAAAGCCTGAATCTAAAAACCTTTTCCATCCAATAATTTTCGTAAGTGTAAACATCATTTTTTTCATGATCTGTAAGCTCTTTTCTATAAACATTTTTATCCAAAAGACCTCCGACATTGTTTTTACAAACATAAAACTTAGATTCTGTATATTTTGATTTATATTGAAGTAAGCTATCGTACATGGCGTACATATAGTTTCTTATCAGGCTATAATCCAAAATAAATGTTTTTCTATAATGATTATCAAAAACGTTTTTTGGACCATACTGGTATGTAACATCAAAAACCGGCTGAGCCATCATAATTTGCATTGATTCAGAATTTAAATTAGCAATAAGCCGCCATGGCATATTTCTATCAATCACGAAACCAAATTTATTTGCTAACTTTTTAAAATTATTAAAGTTAATATCACCAACAAAAATATCTTGTTTTGGGAGATCTTCCGATGGTCTTGCGCGAGCCAGATCAATCATCAGCCCACTACAGTTCGCTGGAGCCAGATTGCTAGCAATAAAACTGGAAAATGTAAATGGCGACCCTTTCACCGCAACGTTGTTTCTTATGTGTATAAAAAATTCTTCCACAAATTCATTAAAATTTGAAATACGATGCTCTATCCTCTTCGCTTCCAAATGAAGAACGAACATATCAAATAATCCAACCATATACTTGTGATATGGCTGATGCTGTCCTTCCCACGCCCTAACAGGAGAAAGTGCTCTAAGTATTGTTTTTTGATTTGGTATGGAATTCTGCTTTAAAAGAGTTTTCATCTCAAGCATCAATTGATTATAAGCTATCGAAATAAAATTTAAAGTATAATATGTTCTGTTATCCTTTGTCTGTAAGGATCTCAGTTGACTTTCGCGAGCAACAATAATATTTCCTTTTCTGTCAATTTTTCCATATAAGTTTCTGTCATACCACAAATCAGCAGTTCCAATTTCAGGCGGCCGAGAGAATTGTTGTTTATCAACCAAAACATCTTTCTTATATTTTTTTCTATACGCGTACAAGTCAATCGCACTTGATTGATTTGTTGCTAAAGATTTTGGTGGTAAAAATATTGGCATTTAATTTATCCTTGTGTTGTTTTAAATATTTTCTGTCTTTGGAAAGTATTGTTTAATATTTCATCATCGCCTAGGCCAGAAACTACCCATCCCTCTGCTATATAATTATGTTCGCTGCCATAAACATCTCTGCCATCTATCTCTAGGTTGTACCAAATATCAACATGTTTGTATTCAAATTCCACATTATCTAGTTCTTTCATTTCAAGCCACTGGCCATCGACATAAAGTGGATGAGTTGGCTCTCCGATTAGGTTGCCCAGCTTGGCTATTTCAATAGTTTGGTTGGTAGGGTGAATTAAGTGTTCTGTCACAACGCCTTCTACATATTTGTCATCTTTTAATGAAAGCACGATATCGCCAACAACAATATCTTTAATGGCCTTGGTTGTACCGTCATACATGGAAATTAAAGTTTCGGCAATAAAGCACAGGCCGCCGCCCTGGGTGATCTCGCTGATGCGGCGATGTTGGACCAGGCCGGAACATGTTTCGTGTGTAGAGCCCTCATTAAGACATTCATAATAGTCGGTCTTTTCATCATCAGACCAATCTTTATCAAAGTCTGGGCTTTGGCTGCGGCCGCGGGCTTCTTCTCGGGATGAATACGTTCCCGGTGGACCAGGGCTCGGGATCCCTGCGCCGGCCGGTGTCCCCGATGCTGCTGGGGCCGCGTCTGCTCCACCTGGAGTCTCCGCAAATATTGCATCTGGTGTTTCTGCTATTTCATGATCTGAATCTGGGCATATACCACTTGAATTAAACATACATCTAAGCCTCGTAGTATAGCCAGAGGGAGTCAATTGCCCCATGACATTATAAATGTTGTAATAGCCTCCGAGGCCAATTGTGCGTGCAACGTCAGATTTAACGCCCATTGTTTTCGGATCTATGTAGATATATTGACCATTCCTGAATATGGGGCAGCCAAATAGATCTACGGTGGCATTAAATTTTTGGAATAATTGCCCCAGGCCATCTTCGCCATCATAAATTGTTCGAGCTTCAGCAGCATATTTTATTTCAGCAGCTTCAAATTTTATCTCTTTCACAATGCCTCGATCAAGGCCGAGGCCCAAATGATAAATACCTTCATTTTCATCTTTTTTTCGATTCGGGTGACGAGTCGTAAAACTTCTAGCTATCCCATGAATAATATAATAATGGATTATTTGATCAGAAGACGTTGAATCTCGTGGCCGAGAAAAATACTTACTCACTTTGTGCTTTCCAATTTTAGCATCAGGCCTTAGCAAACGAGGATATGCCCAAGTGTTGTGAACCGTCCCTTTACACATAGCCTGGCCCTGGCCGACGTTGGAGCCGAGCGCGCGGGTGCCACCGGTGTGCCTAATCCGAGGGATCGGCTCTGTGGCAGAATCTGCCTCGACGAAGCCCACACCGTGGCCGGGTTGCAGACCGGGTGCGGGGCGACGGCGAGTTGAAATCATAGTAGTGCTTAAAGCCGGAACGGGGGCGCCGCGTCCGCCATAACAGGCATCGCCCATAACTTTAAAAAATAAATCGTTCATAACATCTTTAATGAAAACCTGCGCCATATAGCTTGTGCGGCCCCTTTTGATAACTTTGTCTCTGAAAAATACAACAAATTGTTCTAAAGAAACTGGGATGTCTGCAATATTAACGCTATCAAACCTGTCTTCAAAGTTGTGAAAATCAACCGCGGCAGTGCACAGACGCACATTTGTGCCTTCTACGCCTGGCTTGAGGCCAATGTGGTTTGGATTTCGATGATTTACATAATACATTGCGGTATCAAGAAGATCACCGAGATACATAAAATATATAACTCGGGATCCCGTCTGATCGATCATGCGGCCCATGGGAGATTCGCCACATTCATTGACAGGGGGGGCAGTACTTCCGGCGCCCTGGTCTGGGGCCCCCAAGCCGGCGTCGTTGTCGCGATCGCGGGGCATCTCTTCTTGTGCTGCCATGCGTTCACGCTGTAATTTACCCAGCTCACAGTCGATAGGATCAATTCTGATTCCCTCATCCCCGCAATATTGTCGCACAGGCCATAAAGAAGCCTCCAGGGCTTTTTTTACATCGGCTTCGAGGGCCGGCCGCGTTGAATTTTCACGAGCATCTGCATAAGTTTTGTTTGGCTTCTCTTTCTTACCAATCTCAAGCGATTCGCCGGCCTGCGGCACATATGCCCTGTGTACTTTCAATATCTGTTTTGAAATTTGAAATCTATAAATTTTTTGACGGTCGACCATCTGCTCCAAGAATTCTCTATAAAAATGCAACTTCATTATCTCGATTTTTGCATTCATTATTTTTGTTACTCTATCTATTCTGTCTTTAAACTCTTTCCTGATTTTTCGCTTCTGGGATTTCTGCGATGAACAGTCGCCGGCCGTGCTTCGATTTGGACTGCCAGACTCAAGTTCATCAATATCGTGGCCGCGCTTTTCTCTTAGCTTTTTAACTTTATTTTTACGCCTCAACTCTTGATCTTTGATATTTTTTTTCAATATAAAAAAGATATCAGAAGTAGGCTCTGATAGCTCGCCTTCAATAGACGCCCTATATTCAATTGTTAGTCTGACGGTGCCATTGTTGTTAAAGTCTATTTGATAATTTGTCATTTCCAAGAAAAGATCAAGATGCATATCTTCAATAAGGGCGCGATCTCTTGATGTAAAAATGTTTTTGGGAATGTCTGAGGGTGGTTCAGCCCACCCAACAGAAGCTTTGATTCTGCGATATTTTGGATTAAAAACTAATTCAGAATTCGGATGATATACATCACGTTCGTGTTTTGGTGTTCTACAAAAATTTAATATATTTTTGCTTGCATAGGGTTTTTTATGATCATATTGCGGAATCATTCTCTTGGTTCGGAGCAACAAGTCTAAAAATTTCAAGCCATTTCCTTGCTCCTTCATCAGCGCATCAAAACTTGTAAAAACTAATTGTAATCTTGCTTTGATAGATTTCAAAGTTGTTGCGGGGTCTTTCCCATCTAGTTCATAATCAAAGCTTTTTAATCCTATGCCATATGCCCTGCCTCTTCCCTTGCTCATAATTTGTTGAACAATGTTTTCAGGAGTATGATCATCAAAATGAAATTCTTTAATTTTATCTTCCTCAACTGTTTGCGGCCGGCCGGCGTCGGATTCGGTGCCGGCGCCAGGATTTTTATATGTAACCAAGAATAACCTCATCCTGGGGATAAGAAAAGATAACTGTGCTGGTGTGAATCGAAAAAAGTCTTCCACACCGCTGCGTTTTGTGAACTTGCTAACGATCGTTGATGGCTCACCATCGATTGCAATCAGGTCGTGCCAGCGGCCATTCAAAGCCCCTTTTTCTAATTCCCCCGTCCCTTGGTGGGCGCTGAGGGCGGTGACCGGGCGATCGCGGGCGGTCAGGCCGCCTTGGATTACCTCGCGAATTGTCTTTTGATAATCAATTAAAAAACATTGTTCCTGAAAGGCTGCCACTCTTACGGCAGAATCTCTAATTAATAGATTACCTTCATCATCCTCATCGGTAGCATCATCTTCGTCATCATCTTCATCGGGACAATCTCGTGGCGGTCGTGGATTAAGGGGATTACCGTCGCCGCCGTCGCCGCCATCGCCGTCGCCGCCATCGCCGTCTTGGTAACAGTAATGACGTCGCTCTATAAAAAGAGGATCTAAGAGTTCTTCTATATCTAATTTATCAAATAAAAACATTCATTAAATTCCCAAAAATCGATAAACGTCTTCCAAAGATGTTGGAATCAGAACAAGGTTTCCAGTTTTAACATGTGCCTCTGTTGGCTTTTGATTAAACCAGCCTATAACCCACCATGCTGAGGGGTCGCCATAATATTTTGATGCCAGCTTCCAATAATGATCTCCGACTGTCCAATAGTGAGTGGCGACATCAAAGTCCATCATTTCTTCACTAGTGGGATAATGATATCTTTTCGTACCATATTGTACAATAAAAGTTTCATGGCGTCCCTTGAGTATATCGCTATATCTTTCATTATTGTTGGTATAGATATTTCTTAATTCATCTCTTTCGGTTGCCATGTATCTTTTTTCCTCTAGTTTATTTAATTATACTCAATATTTAGAAATATTAAAGTTTTGACATTATATCTAAGCCTTTAAATATTTTACCCATTTCCGAATCTCTAAATGAGCCTTCCGGAGTTACAACAGCGCTATTTTTGCATGCTGAATCAGTCGTAATGCCGAGCGCGCTCGTATAATTGCTTTCTTTACATTCTTCTGAGGCGCGCGTTGAACTGAGGTTTGGCTTTGTTATGCCAGATTGAGTTCTTGAATTCACCTGCTCTTGGCTTCCATATGGAAAACCTCCTCGACGACGTCTTGTTTTCGTGGTCGCGGGGTCGTAGCCTTCGGGCGTCATGAATCCATTGTCGACATCGCGATCTGATAATGAAAATCCCATTTTATGTTCGTGCAAAACGTTAAATGAGCAATTTAGTCTAAGTTCCATTGGATATAGTTCAAGGCCATGGCCGGCGCCGGGCGCTGGATCATGGAAGCCGGCTTCAATGGCTGGCGTAAAGCTTGCGCCATCCAAATATCCAAGCAAACCATCGCTGATGACGTCGCCGTCTGTGGCGCCCGTCGTGGCATCCGGAGCTTTACGTATTAAATTTCCAAATTTCATTTTTAGAAGGGGGGCGCCCACAATTTGGCTAGCTCCAGCATGAGCACTTCTATAAACAGGATATAACATGTTAATCAAGGTTGACATCTTGCTCATATTGGCGCGGGCTTCGTCGTTATCGTATGCAGGGATACTAAACCCCAGACTAATTCTTCGGGTAGTGTTCTCAAATGTGGCGATTGGGTCCATTCGCCCATATACTGAATTTGGGGTCCACTTTGACTGATACTGGTCGTCGAATTGTGTGATAAATGCTTTGAACTCTACCACTAGCGGATTATTTTTGTCCGAGGCAACATAGAAAAAAGAAAGCTTCTGGTTTTTTCTGAAATACAGTACGTCACTTACATCATAACTCGAACCGGGCGACTTCGCAGCTGTTTCAGATCGTTTTTTTGGCGCAAATGCTTCTTTAAAAGGATCCCTAATGCCTTGTGATATATCGTCAAATAATGATGCCATAATTTTTTACCTCGTGTTTAATCACCTTTCACTTGTCCCATAAAACGCCCCTCTGCATAAGGCAACACTATTTGTGCCAATGCGAACCCATCAACTTCAAATGGTACCGTTACCGTGCCGCCTGCTCCCGCGCCCCCGCCGCCGCCGACTGCTTTAGTTAAATTAGAGATCGCCATTGTAAGCTGCTGCATAAATTGAATATTATTCTTATCAATTTTTATCTTTGCAAGGTCTGCAGTAGTTTTAATAATTCCCCTGGTAGCCGTCGCAGCTGTCGCATCAATCTCAGACACTCTTGTAACCAAATTTGTTACTACTTGAATACTTTCTGATTTTGGAATTTTTAGACCAGCAAGGGCGGCACCGAGGGAGGTGACGTTACCTACAGCTGTAGCCGACAGGCCACTGATGCTGGAAAATAGATAAGCAAGAGCATTCATTTCATCTTCTGGTAGCAAAGCAAGAGAGCCGGCCAAAGTAGCCATGGAGGTGCCAATTGCCAGGAGGCCTGCGCCCAACAAAAGCGCGCCGGCACCAGTTCCCATGATCGCGCCGAGGCCTATCGCAGCTGCAGTAAAAGCCGTTAACCACCCCAAGAAACTCCATAGTTGACCCATATCAACACCCTTCATGGCCTTAAACATAAGGCTAAAGCCGGCCGCCAAGGCTCCAATGCCGGCAGTTGCTATGCCAATGCCGGCGCCTATTTTTAAAACAGCAACGCCGAAGGCCGCCATTCCACTTGCAGCGCCGGCTGCAGCTGTTCCTTGGGCCGCGATGGCTGGTGCTGCGGCTGCTGCGGCTGTTCCTTGGGCCGCGGTCGAGGCAGCTACAGCAGCTGTATTTGCAGCCAAGGCTGCGTTAATTCCACTAATGGCAGCTATAGCACCCTTCAGCGCTACAAAGGCCTTCCAAGCTCTGACCAATTTGAACACAACGAAGGCTCCACCACCAATCAATGCGGTCCACTTAGCCCACGCGTTATTTTTAATAAATTTAACTACTTTATTCAGTCCAATTGCGAAATAGTCTAGACCGATGACTAAATCATTAATCACCGGAGTTAATTGTTTAAGTATAACTCCAAATTTTTGACTCCACGATAAGTTATTAAAAGCCTCCGACGAAAGGTCGCTCAAAGACATTTCAGCATTATCCGCCAAACCTTGAAGTTCGTCATAAGCCGACAAACTGGTATTAAATAATTTATTGGCTTCGGCCATGTCTGTGATGCCGGCAGCATTTGCAATTGCTTTTCGTTCAAAACGTCCAAGTTGACTAAAAGACATGCCAGTCGCCGAAACGCCTTCCATCAATAATCTAACTCTTTCTGATTCTGTGGCGGAAACCATTTCGACTGTATCAAAATAAGCACCCCCCAGAAGAGCATTCAAGCTGCCAACTTTATCAGCAGCATCACGAAATGTATCAAAACCTGCGGCAACGCTCAAAAGAGTATTCATCTCAAGGCCTGTTTTTTTAGCTGCAACAGCCATATCTTTAAATTCTTCGTTAATATTCTTTCCGTGTGCAGCCAAAACACGAGCAGCCGTACCAAAATCTTTTATCATTATGTCCGGAGGAATTTCCAGTTCTTTCGCCAAAAGAGCCAAATCAGCAGTTGCCCGGGCAGCTGCTGGAATTGTCATGCCAATAGTTTTATTCATGATTTGAATCGCGGCGGCTGAAGCTTCACCGCCGACTCCCAGATTCAACAGTTGGCCAGTAATTTCTTGAGTTTCGGCCCGGGCTGCGCCGCCTATATAAGTAAATTCTGAAACTGTTCTAGTAAGAGAATCTATTACAGCCCTGGCTTCTTCAGAGCTTAGATTAACTTCCATAAGACTGCTAGTAAGATTTCCCACTTCCCTGGTAAAATCTCTGGTACCGCCGAGCGACTGTCGTAGCTGACCTGCGGCGCCGCCCACACTTACAAGCAGTTGTTTTGCCGCGGCAGCTATCTTCGTCATAGCTGAACCAAATAAATTCATTGGATTTACTGTTTTTGCTATTTCACTCCCAATCTCGGACATTGCTTCGCCGAGGTTGGCACCCTTATCGACCGCATTAATTAAATGACCGGTTATGCCAGCTTTTCGCCAGCCCATATCGATACCCATGATGCCAGCAGTGGCTTGACCAAAAGCTTCTCCCAAATCTCTGGCACTCTCAGAAGCTTCTTTTATTTTTGCTAATGAATCTGCTGCACCTTCGGCCTCTCTTTGTATCTTCCTAAGTGCATCGGGAGTTTTTCCAAGTTGTTCTAGAAGATCTGCATTCGCCTGAGTTAACTGGCCGTTAACTGTTAATTCTTTTCTTAATGTTTCAACAAAGTTTGCGTGTACTTCAGCTCCCTGGGCTTGGGCCTGAATTGCTTTTTCCCTTACAACATTTTCATCACGAATTTTCTTAATTAACTCATTGTGCGCATCTATTTTAACTTGAATTAATTTTTTATCGTCTTGCGCAACTTTGGCCAACTGCGTGCGCAATGCGATTTCTTCTCTTAATGCTGCATTAAGTTCCTGTTTTGATTTCGTCTCGTTGGCCATTCATTTAAATCCTATTTAAATGGCCACGTAATGCCTGTGACCCGTTCAAAATTTCTTGTTGCATTATCAAGCACTGCTTTGCTACTATACGTACGCGGGTCGTCCAAGCCATAATCCAAATATGCGGCCATATATTTTTTTTCTTTGACCAAGGTGTCCAAAAAACTTTGAATATCTTGTTTTGAACCCTTCACAGTCGTAGGCAAACTAATATCACCGAACATAGCGCCTAAAATTCTTTTTACTTGGCTTCCAAGTGTTCCAAAAGGTATGTACGGCCCTTCATTAATTCCTTGTTTTGTTAAATCAATTTCAATAGTTTTCACAACTGATCCTCCGCAGCACTATTATAAATAGTATTTTGATAAAAATAAAATCTATTAAGACAACGTATGCAGCGTCTTGTTCGAGTTAGTATTGGAACCACCTTTCGCTTCTTCGATTTGTTCGCGCTCAAACTCTTTTTGTTTGTGCAGCCGCTGCGTAAACCAATTTCTTAGTTTTACGGGCAAGCTGTAAACTTCAATAAAGCTCCAGTTTCCATGATATTTGAGAGCAAATGCCTGTTCGTACAGAGATTTTTGGTAATTATGATCTAGGCCAAAAAAATTCCGTAGTAAACGGCACCTCCATATCTTGGGAATGTCCACATTCAAAACACTCAAAAAATTGAGTTAAGTCAACATTGGGCACCACCTTAGAGTAGTGGTCACGCAAATATTTTGAATCGTAAGCAGGCATTACATTAATAAACTGTGCAATAAGATTTTTATCTGTAACACCATTTATTGCAGTGATATACGTTCTAAATTGATCCGTCAAAGTAAATTCATTTTTATTCTTCTTTGAGTTCTGCACAAGTCTTTTTTCGTCGCGGCCTGTTAAAAGTCTGGTTTCGACAACAGCTTTTGATCTTGGGAGAGTAAAGATGAATGTCCCCTCTTCTGTTACTTCGGCTTCGCCAAAATCTAGATCGTCAGGGGTTTTTGTTATGCCATCTCCCAGATCAAACGTAAATTCTTGTGTCGCAGTACATGCTGGGCACGTAACAGAAGCCTTATATTCGGCACCATATGCCGAAATCCGACTGGCCACAATTAATGCATTTTTGTCTCCAACGCACAAATCTTCTAAATGAACGCCTGGCGTAACAATGAGAGACTGGAGCATTCTGTCAAGAGCAATGCCTTTCTTAAGAAGAGATCTATTAACCAATATATCTTCTTCTTTCGCTGTCATTAATTTAATTTCCACTTCTTCTTTCGCATGAAGTGGGTGTCCTTGTGGATAAAAACGACCTTTTGTTGGAAGATCAACAAATTCGGTCGGCACAACAAATTGCAAACCGCTGGTACTTTGAGAAGTATCAACGGAATCATCTACTAGATCATTTGCTGAGTTATCCGGAATAGGCGCCTGAACACGGGCGCTATTATCTCTAACTGTCATAAATCCTCTTTATATTAACTAAACGGTCCACCTTCATCCATTATGCTTCCTACGAAGCCAATATCGCCGGCAAAGGCTCCGAGTCCAGTACCTTGGCCAATGATTTCCGCGATTCCATTACTCTTACCGCCGGCTTTGGATAGATAAGCAAAGTCATATTGTAGTGTAAAGCTAACTGTGGTTAGCTCTTCGTTGCCGTAATCTAGTGATCCAAAATCAACAGTACCTTGGATAAAAGCATTAACCAATCTCCACTGTTCAACTATTCTCTCCAGCGGGGGATCAGAAAGTTGAAAATTAGCTGGTACTCCTAGTTGTGAAATTGTAACGTCACCTAGCGCGCCGACCGCAAAACCTTTAGTAATATTTGAAGCAGCTGCCTGCGCGGCGCCTCCACCAGTGTCAATTCCGCCAGGAATATCATAGCCGGCTAGCCTTACAAAAGACATCACTGTGCCAGCCACGTCAGTTGGAGAAACGGGATCAACTAACGTTAAATTAACTGGCGACCAAGTTACGCGACCTGGATAGTGAAAAGTATGATTGATAAACTGATGCGGTGTAGAAGAGATTTCAAATTTAGGCTTATCGGAACTTCTTACAAGCCACTTAATATTGTCAAAATTAGATATGTTGACAACAAACCTAAAATTTCTCTTTGGCTCTACCGCTGGATTGTCCCAAAAATTATCGAAAGATCCCATTTATTTAAATTCTCCTTTTGTGATGTTAACTCATTTATAATTAGTTGTTAAATTATTTTTAATCTTCGAAAGATGCACCGCTACTAGTAATAAGGAAGTCAATTGCAATAAATTCAATAGCTTTTGCAGGCTTCAAAAATACTTTTGCATACATAACATTTCTGTCACGAAGCTCTGGTGTTGTAGTGGTTTCATCTAATATTAATCTGTATTCCTCAAGACCAAACTTAGATTGTACATCTTTCAAAACCGGATTTGCCATACCGACAAACCGAGCCCAGGTTGCAGGCACGTTTTGATCAAACAAAATCAAATTCGCAATTTGAGAAATTCTCTTTTTGAGATAAATCATCAAGCGACGTACATTGATTCTATCCAACGCCGATTGCTGAAGTTGAAGTGTTTTTTGTCCAAAGACTACAATTCCTTCACTTGGGAAAGAAGCAATTGGATTGATTCTGACATCATACAGATCATCTCTTTCTCGTGAAGTAAGCTTTGTACGCACATTGGTCACTGCTATGCCCGCGGCGCCCTTGCTGAGGCCTCCGCGGTTAAACCCTGCAGGGGCGAACCAAAGTTCGCTCTTGGCCGCAGAACTGCCCATTGTGCCGAGAGCAGCAACCGAAGACGGGATCCACAATAGTTGCCCAGTGGGCCCGTCGACCGTTTGCACCCATGGGTAAAAAGCACAACCATAACTTGAATTCGTGCTTCGGGCGCGCATGCTCGTGATCGCTGAGGCGACATTTGGAAGCGTCGGAATTGTAGTTGAATCCGGATCGCCTTCTTGGGCCGGCACATAATCGTTTTCTACATCGATGACGGCCAGCGCGTCGCCACGATCCTCACAAACTTCAATTAATCGATCGGTAAACGCTGGCACATATATGCCAGGCATTGTTGCAAGATTAAATTCTAAAACTTCTGTATCCGCAACAATGTTAATTGCTCTATTCAAGGCTGCCCGGGCATAGTTTGTGTTATTGGATGTGCCGCGGCCGCCGGCTGTGGATCCTCCGTTCAATACAGTGTTGCGGAATGGATCGCGATCTGTAATATCGAGACCGTCAAATCCACCATGCAATACTGTTGTAAACTTGCTAATCTTTTGAGCATTGACTAGTGTACTAGAGCCCGACTTCGAAGTCCAAGACGTTTGGGTGGCGCGAGAGCCAGATAGGTAATACCAAGCATCTCCTTCTGCCACGGTCGATAAATTCCCCCCAGCCGATGAGGTTTTTATCATATTGTCTAGCGTAAATACATACTGATACTTTGTACCACCAGTACTATCCTGGGTCCAACTGTCAACTCCCATTGGCTTAACTCGAATTAAATCTAAAGTACTTTCGTCAAATCTAGTTTTTGAGCCTGCCTGGTTTACATTGGCTCCGAAGTACGCGTCGCGGGGATCGGCAAAACCCATATCGCTTGAAGAAACGACAAGAGATAAACTTGGGAAAGCGAGGGTGCCGGTAAATGCATTCCCAGCTGTGCCGGCAGCATAATCCCAGCCTGTTGTACTAATTGTGTTGGCCTTGGCAAAACCAAACCCAGATGCAATAAATGTACCATCACGGCCTGTCGCTGTCGTCAGCGCGAGGTCTGACGCGGCCGCACCTGACATAATTGTAGCGGTCTTCCATGTTAGTGGACCTTTTACTCCAAATGGCATAAGCTCTGCATTCAAGGAGCCGGCGTCCAGATCTGAATTCATTTCTACACGAATATACCGAGAGGTGTTGACATAATTACCATATTCTACCAATCTTTGAGTAGTTGAGCTATATAGCGTATACCTATCGCCGATTTTACGTGCAATGTAGTTTCGAGAATTAGGGTTCAAGTTACAATTTGAAAAAGTCTCCAAAATATTTGGACGTAAATCATTATCGCGCAAAGAACGAACCTGTACCGTGAATGAGGGATAGGGATTCACTGTTTTTTCTTGAGCAGACGGGGATCGTATATCAAGAATTGAAATTTTAATTTCTTTTTGAGTTTGTTCGCCATCAGCCGTTAAACCATGAATTTTAAATAATTCAGTAGTATGAATAGCGGGATTAAAAGTAGATACCGCCGCATTTGTATCTTGCGAAATAAACCATCCTGTTGCGGCCGCTTGGGGGCCCTTGTCTGTTGTTGTAAGGCCCAAGAAATCTGCGCCGTCGCCGGTGGAACCAGACTTAAGGCCCAAAACCATCCCCCAGTAATAGTCCGTTCCGGACAAAGCATTAACAGATTTTTCGTAAGTCTCTCCTAACCAATATTTCTGGAGACTGGTAGTTGACGTAGTATTCACGTTCGTTCTTGTCGGATCTGTGTTAAAGACAGCACGAATGTAGTTCGAACTATTTCTATCAAAATTAAAACTCTTCGTTTCTACAACGTCGCCGGCGCCAGTTAATGAAATTTTAAATTGAGGAATCGCGCCGGCCACGCCGACCGATTTAAGCAGGGCGCCGTTGGCCATCCCTGGCGCTCCGGCGGCCTTGGATCCACGACCAGAGCCACTTAATTTCAGGCCAGAGCCGGTGGAATAGAAAATTGCAGCAAGCGTACCTGCGACGTTCGTGCCGGCCGAGGCAGATGGGAAAATAAACAGACCGTAGGCGCCCATTCCGGCGTCGGTGGTGGCGAGGCCGCCCGGGGACCAGCCGGCTGCGCCGGCGGCTTTAGTGGTGCCAGCATCATCAGTTTGAGCGCCCAATAAACGCACAAAAGTTATTGGGCTGTTGTTGGACAAGTATGCTTTTGCAGCATAGGTGGCGTACATAGGGCTGGTGAAATTTCCATTTCTCCAGACATCAGCTGAAGTGCCTCCAGCGACCGTATCTCCAAATTTCTGCACAAACTCGTTATAACTACGTACAACTGTTGGAACGAGGGCCGGCCCTTTGGCGGCGCGCCCAATAATAACGGGGCCTCTGGTAACATTCCCCAAGGCTGGTACTTGAGATTGGTCGACTTCTGTTATGAAGACTCCAGGTGAAACAAAACGATATTTATCTGCCGGCATTATTAATTTCTCCTTAAAAAAGCTTTAATATGGAAATAGCTATAATAAATAGTAAATAAATAGTCAAAAAGAATTTTATCAAGATTTATAGAAGGTATCTTTGCCCCCGGGATTGGGAACATCAAAAACGATGCGCTCTCTGCCTATTTTAACCTCGACTGCATTTTGTTTCTTTGAGATTCTTGGCAGGCTCTCATTTGGGCCCGCTCCGTGAATATAGCCCAATACGCGCAGATTCAAAGTCATCTTAAACTTACGTTCAGATTCTTCAAGCGACGAAATAGTGTTATCTGCTGTATAATTAGAATCTAAAAATCCTTCGTATGAGTGGCCATTTCGATTCAAGATAATATAGTTGGATGCGTTTGTCGCATCAACTAAATACGATACAACATCATTCATCTGCTGCTGATATTCAGTAAAACACTCAACTTCATAACTAATCTCCATATAAGACGGCGCAGGTATTGTTATTGTTTCATATACAACTTTCTTATTAACGCGTTTAAAATTTTTATCATTTGCGCCCTTACTTAAACGAAAAGCATCCGCCGTGGCGAATTTATTTGTATCATCTTGTGCTATACGACGTGCAATAACAAGATCTGATTCTCCAATTTCCCTCAATCTATCAAGTGGTGAAAATACCTTTCCTCGTTTTATACGATCTTTTGAAATTCCTTTTCTTTCAATTGTTATTGCAGGATAAATTACGCTGCCCAGATCATCACTTTTCATAATAAATGTTTCATCATCTGTCCAATTTCTATCTTTTCTATTATATGCGCGCTCGGTGCCCACCCAAGAAACAGGTACAACACGAAATCCTTCATTCGAATAAGTTGAAATATTTAAATTTTGAAAAAAATCATAGACCGAATAGTCAACATTTTCCAAAGTTGAAGGCATAAATATTTGTTCTTCTACTCTTCCAGGTTTTTCTACCTCAGTATATGTATAATCAATATCTTTTCTTTTATCCGCCATCGAAAAGCCCCTTTCTTGCTCTTACGCACTTTGCACTAATCTCAAACCTACTATCGACTTGTCCAAATAATTGTTTTGGTTCATCCAAGGTAACAATTTCATAAAAAAAGTCACCATATGCAACAAAATCACCTTCTCGAACAAATATATCTTGATCTTCGGTTAATCTTCTTTTGTGAAAACTAATGGTTATGGTTGTGATAACATCTAGGCCGTATTTATCAGTAGTCGTCTTCAGGCCTTCCCAATTAATCAATGCGAAAACCCTAACAGGCGGCAAAAATGTTTTTTCTATCGCCTCACCATATAAAGGATGATAATCTGTGCTAATAACATCAATTGCATAATACAAAATTTGCTGACCAACAATTCTTTCTATTAATTCATCATTAACTTGCTTTACAAGATCACGTTCTTTTTTATTTAAAAATAAAGGGGGCGGAGGTGCAGTTGGCTGTGACCACTTGTTATCATCATTGTGTGCCATTTACCCATTACCCCACATATACGCCATACGGTACTGTTTTTAATACAGTATTGACTGATTGAACCATCGTAGCTTGATCTTCTGTAATCTTGTTGTATGTTATCTCCGAAAGTATGGTTTTAAGTTCCTCTCGTAACTTATCTTGTTCTTCCTTAGCTTGGCTAGATAAATCAGAGGCATTCAGAGTCACCGAATCGCCTGGAATTGGAATTGATGCAAATTTACCTCTTACTTGGGCCAACATTTCTTTTGATAAAGAAAGTGCAAAACGGCGGATCCACTGTTTGCCAATTGAATTAATATTCTTATATGGAATATTTGCAAATGGTAAAGTATTCATGTTATTGACACCTTCTACACCAGTATCCAAACTACCAGAAGCTTCGGTCCAAGGATCACTTTTAATTGTGAAATCAATCCAAATTTTCTCTGGGGAATAAGAGCCTGGTCGAGGATAAATTCTTAATTTATTATTCCTAATTTCGTAAGAATAGTGTGAATTTCGTGTATAAATTGCATCTTCATAAGCCATCGATTGAAGTTTATTTTGCCATGGCGGAATTACTTCAAATGTAGAATCATCCGCATACATGCCATATGTTGACATGTTACCAATGGCGTTAATGCCGCCATAATATCCATAAAAGCGCCACATTGCATGAGGTGTTTTGTAATAAATACGACGGACTGTAATACGATTAATACCAACTTTTTGATAAAATAGAGAAGTAGTATCATTGGTTGACGAAGAGCCGATAAGTTTTTGAAGATCATAGTCTTGCTGACCGCTTACTGTAGCAAGCGAACCAGAATAAATCGGCTCTGTACCGCCTATACCAGTTTCTGTTATTGTTTTATCACCGACTTGCCTTACATAGCCAAAATCAAATTTCGGGTACCTTAAGCTGGCGCTGGCAGCTGCAACTGCAGCTTCTTTTAGCTCACCATCGTGATCAAAAGTACCAGTTATGGAGCCAAGAGCAGACCCAAGCGCATTTTTTGCCTGATGGATATTAACAATATAGGAATATTCCAGAACAGATTCTTCGTAAGCAGCAAAAACTTGTTTTTGTGTTATTTCAACGTCAAGGACGTCGCCACCAAGTTTTCTGAAAGTATAATTAACCTGATCTACTGCTCCGGAGATAAAATCAGTGTTACCTATATATATTCCGTATGGATAGCTAGCAGCTAGCGCAGCAGTCGTTAGAGAACCAGTTTCTGGTAATACAATTGCCGGCGTTGTCTGTGTTGGCGTTAATGTAGGTACAGCCATTCATTTGATCTCCATAACTTACTATATAATTAGTGTGTCGAAGATAGTATCAGGATTTTTTAGCTGGTTTTGTTGTTTTCCTTAACACAGATTCTAAGGGCGCTTTCTTTTTTGCAGCCTTTTTTACAGGAGTTTCTGCCTCGACACTTTTTTTTGGCGGTGCGGCAACTTCTTCTACTACGGGCGCAGCTTCGGGGACTGGCGTTGCTGCAGCTGCTTGTCTCGCTAATAATCTAAGTCTTTTCTTCTTTCTACCCATGATAATAGGTCTCCTTATTCCCTTATAAATAGTTGAATATAAAACAAAAATCTCAAAAATTGGCTGCAAAAATTTTTTGGCCAATTCAGTTTTTATAAAAAAACCCCGCCAAGGAAAACCAAGGCGGGGCATATTAAGCTACGCTAATTGTTATTAACCGCCAGACTCACCAAGAAGTCCGCGTACAACAACAAGGCCGTACATATCAGGTCGGACCATCTTCTTAGCGTAACGAGTCATCACGCCCTTACGGGGCACGAAGTCCTCGGTACCGAAGATCGTCGGAGTGACCTGGAGAGGTACGTATGGAGCGTACACATAGCCAGTCTCAAGGAAACTGCCGCCCTTACGACCGACAAGAACCAAGTTACGCGGGAAGTACGGATCAACCCAGACGTCCCACTTCTTGGAAATGGAGCCAACGTTGACAGCACCAACAGTACCGCGATCGGCATCAGCCGTAACGCTAGCACGGAACCCAGCAGTAAACTCAAGGATATTAGCAACTTCTGGCGAGGTCACCAAGAAGTTTGCTCCACCACGTAGAGTCTTTCTGTGAATCTGAGCACTTACGTCGTTAACAGTTTCGATGAGTGTCTCATACCACTCACTGACTGTACCGGTGAAGTCCGGTGCGACGGCCTGTGCACCAATTTCTCCACCGGTTGTACGATCAACGAAAAGACCAGGACTGCGTGACCAGTAATATGTACCGGCTGTTGCACCCTGGATAAGATCATTGACGATTTCACGGTCAATCTCAAGAGCAATCTGCTCAGAAAGAATCTGAGTAAGCTCAACCTCGGCATCAAGGTTGTGGTAGGCATTTAGGTCTTGACCTAATTCCGGAGTCCACTTGGCCTTGAGTTTCTTGGTTATCGCCGTAACAGCGACCGAGTCGACCTTGATGTTGATCTCAGGCATGACACTTGACGCGTCAGTAAGATCACCGCCGGCTGCACCTTCAAACGGGAAGATATCGCCGACAACAGCACCAATCGCGGAAGCATTATCAAAATCATCAGCTGCAGGATAATTAAGAGCAATTGAGCCTGAATCTTTCGTGAAAGATGCCGCGGTCAATGTAACGACTAGTTTTTCAACACCACCGACAGTACCGAGTCTCGTCAAACGACGAACCATCTTAACTGTAGTGTTCGCGGCGGTGTTGGCACCACCATTGAAGCCCGTAATAGCAGAAGCTGAAATTGCAATCAAATTCTTGCGGTTAAGCGGACCATTCGGCGCCGAGTCGGTGCCAGGTACACTCATTGTAACCTGCAAAAACTGATTTGTGGAATCAGCAAGAACATCGGGATCATATTGAAGAGACTTGAGCTGGTTGTTCTTATTCGTTGCCCCCTGTGCTGTATTAATTTGAGCAATGGTTCGCGAAGCAGTTAGGGGGGCCCAACTGGCCTGCCCCGCAGAAGCAGTTACCTCAGCAGCCGCGACCGTACCGGAAGGTGAAGTATATCCAGTCTGAAGACTGTAAAGACCTCCACCTGTTTCCAGGATATCCGTGACACCGCCAGTCAACTGACTGCCAACCACGCCTCCACCAAACAGCGATTCGCCTTTGTCGATGCCCAGGCGCTTATGCTCATACGTGAAGTCCATGAAGAAAATGAGACCTGACGGGAGGCTCATCGGCTGAACCGAAACGAGATCGTTTGCGATCAAACCACCGAAAACTCTACGAACGAGAGGAAACGCAACTGCAGCGAAGCCCTGAACGTCTCCACCCTGCATTGAGGATACCTCTTTCAAAAGTTGGGCCGCCTGGTTTTCGAGCAAGCGAGCCATTCCATTTTTTGAGCTATCGCTGTCAAGACCTTCAAGAAGTCCGGTACGTTCCCATTTTTCCAATAGGGCAGCACCTTGCTTCTGAAGGGATCTATCAACGATGCCTTCTGTTAATTTTTTTAAAACTGACATGTTTAAATCTCCTTATATTATTTTTTGTTTAAGCCAGCCAAAATTTTCCATCTGCTAACAGATGAATCATCTTGAATTGTTTTGTCTTCTCTTTCGCGTTGGCGATGAGAAAGGATAACAGTTGAAGTTGCTTTATTCAATGCTTCGCTCAACGATTCTGGCTTCTTATTTTTAATGGTGCTGCCCGTTGCGCTTTGAAGTGTTTCATAAATTACTTTAGCTTCTTCAATATTTTCAGAGTTTGATAAAGCTTCGACAATTTTATTTTTTTGCCGCTCATTCAAGGAGTCGCCTATCAATACTTTGTTTGTATATAATAGTTTAGCGTTTGCAAGATTTGATTCGGTTAATTTATTTTTTAACCTATTTGCAACGCCAACTAATTCTTTTTTATCAGCGTTAAGTTTTTCAACGTCTGATTTTAATTTATTGTGTGATTCTTGCAGTTTCTTAAGAGCGCCGGTCATTGCATCATGCTGTTCTCGACGCTCCGAGTCTTCGAGCATTGCCAATAACTCTTCTTCTGCTAAATGAAATACTGATTGGGGTGTCTCTAGCCAACCAGAACGTTCTGTCTTTAATGGATCAATATCAACTGTCAAAGCTTCAACAATTTCATTCAAATCATCTTCATTAATATCTATGGATTCTGTAGCTGCGACATATGGGGCCGCAGAAGTTTGGGCTGCAGCTTCCACACCTTCAGCACGTTCTGTTGCCGGATCAAAAAAGCTGCTATCTTCATCAAGCTCTTTTTTCGATCCCTTTCTCTTGTTGTCGCGTTTGGCAGCGGGGGGCCCCTGGTCGCTGACTCCTCCACCACCGAAGATCGATGGCGTGGCCGGGGGCTTGTTGCGGATGTGAGCGCCGGCGCCGCTGGTGAGGCCCGGGTACGCGGGGCCGATCTTGGAGCCCATGCCTGGTGGCTCTGGGTCCGAGCCGTATTGGGCGTCCATCGAGCGATACGGCGGACTGGTGCTGCCACCAACTTCTTCAAGTTCGGCGGGGCCCTCGACCTCGACCATCTGCGCTAATTCGTCCAATAAATCTTCTTCCAAGCTATAATCTTCAGAGTTTTCATCCAATAAATCTTCCAAAAGATTTTGATCAAATTCTAAATTTTCTGGGAGCAATGCACCGAGATCTCCAAATCCAGCTTCTTCTTCCTCTTCGGCGCCAATCATTTCAGCTGCCTCCAACGATTCGCCAGGCTCCTTCATCGAGTCCAAATCGGCTTCTAAATTTTGTAAATCAATATCAACTTTAAAAGTCTCATCGGGGCATGCGCACATTTCCACGCCTTCGGCGCTGGCTAGTGGCATAGAAAGTTCTGAGCCTTGCTCTTCGCCTTCGCCGCCTTCTTCTTCGCCGGCTCCGAGCGCTCCGGCTTCGAGGCCTTCAATACCTTCATCCCCTTCTTCACCGGGAAAATCTTCATCTGCTTCTAAAATTTGCTCGACGGCTTCTTTGATTTGGTTTGAAAATTTGTCTAAAATAGTGGCTTCGGCATTGCGCATTGCAACTTCTTTCAAAGCCTTTGCGTCAACAATAGCCTGATCAAGCAAATTTGACATTTATAAACTCCTTAAGCTTAAGTTTCTAGAGTAAATAGTATATATATCCATTAAATGACAAAAGTGCATTTCTATAAGATATGTTAAGCTTGAAATTATTTTTAATTTATGCTCAGACACCTAAGATTTTTCCTGTATTTCCGGTTGCAACGCCTACAAATTTCTTAGCATCGCCGGACGCTGTTCCGCCAAGTTTCTTGCCCTTGCCGGATGATGTGCCGCCCCAGCCAGAAGCTCCTGCTACGTAATCGATGTAAGGCACCTTCGCGGCGTCGCCTCCGGATGAAAAATAACCATACATCTGTTTAGTCCACGTAGGAGTCCCATCATATGGGGTATTAGTATAATCATATTCGGCCTCGATAACGGCTATTTTAAAAACACCAAGAGAAGCTATATCTGCCAAGGCAGCTGCATTAAGTGTGAAGTCATTGTATGCGCCGGCACTGCTGAAGCCGGGAGACACTATAGAAGAGTAAGCAGTAACACGGCCAACCATGGTTTCATCGTCGACCCAGCCATGTAATTTTTTGAAATCACCAGTAACACCGTTATCAGATAAATTTATTGTTGCATCCGCTGCAGCTTTAACAATTATAGCATCAGGAGATGTTGAAATACCTCCCGGGGCAAATAATTTAAAAGTGGCTGAGGCGGGGGCCACAGAAATGCTACTTACATCAAAGGCGAAAAAAGATCTATATATATAATATTTATTACCAGTTTGGTGCTTTGCGTATAACACGTTGTGGGCGCCATATGTGGCCACTGCAGTAGTGGAGACAGCGCTATTACCGTCTTGCTGCCTTGCCTCATCCCATCCATTGCCGCCAGCTCCCACACCATAGGACATTATCTGAGTATCCGTTGTTGCTGCGACTATCGTTGGCATTGCAGACTATACCTCCTAAGAAATTTCAACCCAGGTTGGATCTGGATTGAAATATATTACATTTGGTTTGGTTGTGCAATATCCTATAACTCTGACATAGGCATCTGAGCCCGAAGGTGCTGCAGTTGTGTACAAACCCGAATATCCTACACCTTCGCCGCCGGCGGATCCGGAATATATATATACCACTGAGCCGGTTACCCATGCAGATGCGATCGCGCCGGTGTCTGCATAGCCGCGCACGAGCATACCGCTGCCCGTTGCAGATGTTCCGAAGGCGATGCCCAGGAGAGATGCATTTCCTGCGCCGGCGAACCCCAAGGAACCAGTGGCGTATGCATTTGCTAAATCCCAGCCACCATCTGTATTAAGATAATGTATCAATCCAGGCGACGTTGACCCGGTACCGAAATAAATAATTTCGCCGCCGCCGGCGCTACTTAAATTAATAGGATTGCCTGAACCTGTGTAATGCACATCCAAGGAAACTTTAGGAACAGTTGTATTTATACCAACTCTGTCTCCCGCTGCATCAACAGATAAAGTTCCGCCATCTACTTCAAGATCTGTTAAATTGTCTGTTCCGCCTTTAAATCCCATTATTGGTCTCCTAGTCTGATATACCAGAGCCCGTAAGGGCGTACATTCTGCCAGTCGGTATACCTGTCAGCGAAGCATACAGAAAAAAAGCTCCGGCGCCACCAGGGCTAGAAACATATATCTCTTTACACTTAACATCTAAGTCCATGGAATCCTCGTGACTGTCAAATTGGAGGTAATGTTTGCCGCCAACAACATTTCCGGATCCTGTTGCAACAAAATGTACTCTCAGGCCGCCAGTTGTTCCGCCAGTCTGAGATCCCGAAGCAATAATTGTAATTTTTTTTGTTACATAAGGAAAAACTATCTTTTTTTCCTGTCCGGCAGTCAAGGCCGATCCAGTAATATAAGGATGACCAGCTACCTGATACGAACCAACGTTTCTTAGTCCAACACCGACTGTGCCGGCTCGTATTGCAGATCCTGCGGATGAGCTAAATTGTGCCATTTTATTCTCCTACCTTATATTTAGTTTCTTATTTCTTTCTGCATCGGCCTTTCTCGCGTTGCGCAGTTTTTTTGCTTTTTCTTTTCTTCTTTTTACGGATGGTTTTTCGTAAAATCTTCTAGATAAATAGTCTTCAAGTATGCGTTCTTTTTTAACTTTTTTCATAAATCTTTTGATTAGACGATAAGGATCCCCTTTAACCTGTCTCAAATCCACACTAACGTTAACGCCTTTCTTAGTCATGTTTTATCCTTTATACTAAATGTTTCCATTTTCCGTTGGCTAGGCTTACGATTCCCGTAATGTCGACCCCTGAATCCCCAGGAGCTGTGCCTGCTAATGGGCTATGATTGTTTCCTTCCGGAATTATTTCTTGTGTTCCCTCAAAAATATTGTTCTCAAGAGACACAGATTCGTTTAATTTTTTAATTCTTTCTTGCCTTTGTTCTTCAAGGGCCATGGCAGTAGCATGCATCTTCTCGGAATCAGGAGTATTTTTGGTCGCGACCACACTCTCGGCAACAATTCGCTGGCCGGCCATTCCTTTCGCAACTTCTGTAATAATTCCAGATAGTACGCCCTCTTCAAAAATGCATTCTTTTATGCACTCCTTAATAAGGGGTTTCAATATTTTTTTTAATTCATTTTTTTTCATAGTATTAAATTCCTATTTTGGCGCCCTGCTGGTATCGTAAGTATCTAAAAACGTTTCATAATCGATCCCGCCATAATCATTGTCACCATATCTAACCAAAAAATCGTCTGCTTTGTTTGTATAAGTATTCCCTTTACCCCAGGTAGGAGCCCAAGTAAAAGGATCCTCCATCTGTACTGCATATCTGTCTTCGGATCGAGGGATCGCCACCATTTTGTCCATATCAATAATATATTTTTTGTGTATTTCGTGAGGGGGTGTTTGCCAATACTCACCTTTTTTTGGTCCAGGGCCAAGAATAAAATAACCATCATCAACAACAATATCAAAACCTTCTTTTGGTTTTTCCAAAGAAGGTTCTATTCTTTGACCTTTCTTGCCTATTTTAAATTGTATTGGGTCTGGTAGTTTAAATGTCGGAAATCCGCCCATGGCTATAATTTCTTCGTCGGACGGGTTTTTATCTCTTCCGAAAATCCTTTCACTTCCTTCATTTATATACTTTCGCCAATTTTCAAGCAATAGTTTCACTTATTTATCCTTTTAAAATATCAATGATATTATTAATTTTCTGCTCTTTTTTCATGTTATTCTCTATACAGGCGCCGCGGCGCTAACAAAGGCCTTTTTCTCTCATATATACATAGAGGGAACTCCTCTTGTTCGTCCCATCGTCGTGGGGATCGATGGCGCCGGCTGCCTCGGCTTCCCTGCGGAGGTCGGCGAATTCGTCCTTGTCCATATTACCTACTTTCTCCGCGCACGGGCTCGGATACCATGGCGGCTCGTAATCTCGGTGACTTTCCTTAACAACTTTCTTTTTTCTGGTTTCCGGAGTTTCCAAAAGAATAGATTTTTTTTCTTGTTCTTTGACTTGTTCTTTAATTAATTTTCTAAGTTCTTTGATGTTCATCTTAATCCCTCAAAATATCTTGAATAAGATTATCCAAATTTGACTTCTCTTTATTCTCATTTAAATAAGTGTTGATACCCACATCCATTTGTGGAGTTGATACAGAGACGCTAGCTTTTACATCTAGGTAAGCGCCTGGTGTTGAAGGCTCTGAAACAATATCGAAACAAATCAACTGGAAATCATCTTCAACCATCGTGTGACCTTGTGCTTCTTTTACAGTGCCGAGGCCTCTAGAAGAAATACCGAGTTTTACGCCAGCTTTGATCAAATCTTTAAGAATGCGACCAGAAGGTGTGCCAAGAACTTCAATTTTTCCCATCACATTATCACCGTCCCACCACATTTTTACTATAAGATGTGACGCGTTTTTAAGATTAATAACACTATCGTCCGGATGATCCAATTCTCCCAAAGAACGCCTCTCTTTGATTGCTTTTTGATAAGCCTGCACTTCTCTTGCTAAAGTTGGCTTTTGATATACTCTGCCATTGCCATTTTTTGTACCAGCTTTTTGACACACTCCCACAAGATACACCGCTCCCTCATTAACAACGCGCTTTCGTTCTGATTCTGTTAAGATATCGATAGCACATTGTCCATCGGGACAAAGTTCGAAGTATTCTTGCAAAAGTTGTTTTGTCATTTAACTATTTTTTGGCTTTTTTAACACCGGTTCCGAGCCACCAGCTTTTTGGCGCAACGTTAGCCCCGGGTTTCACTATTTTGCCAGGACCATGTCCTTTATTTTTGTCATTTTTCTCATCAGCCATTTTAAATTCTCCTTTTAGAATAAAAGCGAGGCTCGCCCTCGCACGATATAGCTTCCGCTACAGCATCTTCTAGTTTCTGGAATGTTACGTTTTCTCATTTTCTAGCCTCACGTTTAAATTTAATCCAAAGTCTTTCAACAGCATACTAAAAAAGTATGAAGTCCCGGCTGAAATACAGCCGCATAAAAATGCTGTAAATAAACTATCATCAAAACTAAATAGTTCAGTTTTATTATTGATTGCCCATAAAAATATCCCAACCCAAAAGCCTAGGCACAGTGGACAATGAAATAATTCTCCCAGCTTTCCTTTGGTGGGTCTAATAAAACTAAAAATCGAACCATATACCAAAAGAAAAGTCATTCCGTATGAACAAAGAATAAAATGTAAAGTTTCCATTATTCCTCTAATCGGTATACCGTTGCAGTACTCATACCATACGGCATCTGACCGGTATTAATAGAGCCCTTGCGTTCGTGATGATACTTGCCAGGGTCAAATTCTGTGTATTCGCCTGGTGGGGGCTCATTCAAGCGATCTTCCTCTTGTCGATCGAAGGCGCGCTCGAATTCCATCAGCGGACGTTCTTTCTCTAGAAATCTGGATACGGCTAAAAGTGTATGTTGAACTTCATTATACATTGTAGATTCTTGTATTTTGGCTTCCATGGAGCTAAACATGTTTCCTCCCTGGACAGAGTTATATTCAATTATTCCGCGCTTTAACAAAAATCTAAATAATCTATTTTGAGCTTCATAAACATGATCGCCGTAATATTCTTTTGCAAAAGTTAAAACTTTTTTCTTCTCAAGTAACAAGACGATATCAATATCATTGTGATCGTAAATCAAAATATCACCATTCAGGCTTTTACGAGCTTTAAGTTGAATAGTTTCTTCCACCTTGTTTTTCTTAACTATAATTTTGATAGGTGGCTCTTTTTCGCCTATTTTAATGTTAATTGCCATTTGTAATCTCTTGTGCCACTTGTTGTATTTTCAAAACTTTTTCTAAAATATTGCTATCGATCTCTTTTTCTTTAAAAGAATCTAAAATTTTCAATATTTGTTCTCTTTTTTCAACAATTAATTCATTTGTATCTGTTTTTGATGCGTGAGTTAGTGTCTCTTTCAGTCTTCCAAGTTCTTCATTTAAATATATTTTAAATTCTAACTCATCTCTTTCAAAAGATGTAACATAATAATGAATTAATTCCTTTTGTTCTTTTAACAAATTGTTTCCATACGTATCGTTAAATTTATTAAAGAAATTTTTGAATGCTAATTTACTAATTGGCTCGTGAGCCGGCTTCTTGGTATCATTGGCTGTCATGTGAAGTTTTTTCACAATTTGTTCTTCCAGGGTAACCTGTTTTTTAACATCGATGTTTTTGTACAAGACTTGATAAATTGTTGCCAAATCTTTATAATTTGGTATAAAATTCTCAAACATATCTTTGCCCAGTGTTTCATTAATTTTTTTAATTAATTGTGTTTGGCGATTAAATATCTTTTTCTTGTCCAGGGCGGCATGCCGCTCTTTTGCTTCTTGTAATACTTTTTGGGCATTTCCAATATCCGTTTCTGTTTTTTGGCAAAGAGCTTTATATAATTGTAATTCTGAATATAGTACTGTCTTTTTATTAAAAAACTCCTTTATTAAACTAAAAACTTTCTTCTTTCGAGACTCATGGCCCTTCAAGCTTGTTTTAGTTAATTCACGCACCAAGCTCTCAAACAAAAAAGCGGTATTTCTTTTTTTATTATGTTTAAGTTTCATCTTGTTTTGACTCCAAAAGTGTGATTAAATCAGAAATTTCTTTTTTAACCTCAAATAGTTTTTCTTCTTCTTTCTTATAATTAGATTCAATATTTTCTGTAATGCCATCAGCCAATCTATTTATTTCAATACCTGGAAATATTTTTCTTTTAGATGAGCCCTTATGTTCGTCTGCCCAAAGACCCTTGAGGTGGCGTTTTCTGGCCCCCATTCCTCGAAGATCACCGCCTTTATTCAAACGAGGTTCATACCACCCGTGTGAATCTTTGGTTGTTGTATAAACTTTGCCATTTTTTCTTTTAGTGTTTTTTTCAACGTCACGCTTGGCGGGAGCAGCAAGTAGTGTAGTCTCTTCTTCCGCGCCGCCTTCTTCGCCGCCTTCGCCGCCTTCTTCGGCGCCTAGTGGTTCTGCTTCACCGCCGAACTCCTCGGCGCCAAACTCCTCGCCGCCAAACTCCTCGCCGCCGAGGCCGCCGCCAAGGCCTCCGCCGAGGGGGCCCCCGAGGGCTTCGGGGCCCGCGGTGACATCTTCAGCTGATTTTTCAAGTTCAGCTGCAAGTTTTTTATCATAAAACATTTCTCTTTGTATTCTGGACATTTCGTCTTCTGAAACATTGAAAACATGTTGAGCAATCCACCTCTTACTAAAAAATCCTTCTGTGGCTGCGCTAGCAACTTCGAATTTAGTGCGCCAATGTTCGAGTTCTTGAAGTTGTGCCAGCTTCGAAGGATTATTCAAACGAATTTTGAAGGATGTTAGATCTTTTCCGCGATATCCTCTAGTAAACAAGTGCACCACTCCAATTTTCTCTAATTCAGAAACAATTGATCGTTGTAGCCTCTGCACTGTTCTGGCAAAACGAATATCTTTTTGTGCCAATGTTGTTTTATCTTCATCCGCCCCTTCAGAATTTGTCAAATAAGAAGGAGGAATCTTGAGGGCGCTAAATAATTTATCTCTAAGATATTTAACATCATCAATATCGCCAGTAAATGTACCTCCAGGCAAACTTTCAACCTTTGTTGATTCTCCACCTCTTACAGGAATGAAATAATCTTCTTCAATCGACATCGGGTTATAACGCAGGTCGACGCGACCCGTATCGGCATTAACTACTTGATTTCTTTTCATCTGTGTCATGACGCGCTGAACATATTGTTCAACATCTTGCGGTGGAATGTTCCCAACATCAATATAGAAAACTCTTCTTTCAGGCGATCTTACAATGCGATATGCCATCATGGCATCTTCCAAAAGTGTTAGCTGGCGCCAAACGCGTCGGGCCGGCTCCAAAACTGATGTTCCATATGGGGCATATTTGTCATTTCCTAAAATTCTGAAATGTGCAACCTGCCAATTTTCCAATGTGAGGCCGGCCGAGTTCCACTGGAACTGAACATAATTGGGATTATCTTCATCTTCTCCTTCCAGGCGCTCTACTTCTTGTGAAGGAAGACCAATGGCATATTTAATTCCTTCTTTTTCCTCTATGTCCAAATATAGAAAAAAATCACCAAATTTGCAAAGTGACCGGGCCCAGCCAAAAACATTGAATTCAATATTTAAAATATTATGATATAAATTATCTAATTCTATTTTAATTTCTTCATCGTGTGTCTTAATGTCAAGAAGTGGGGTTAGTTCAGTCGAAGTTGTAATTTCATCTGCGTAAATATCTAAAGCAGAAGCAATCTCAGGCATATACTCCATTTGATCAAAATCAATATATCGATCAGCTCGATTTTGATTAGACATATAATTGGCTGCAAAGTTACCTTTCTGCCCATATTCTGTTTTTTTGAATGTTTGGCCGCTAGTGGACGTGAATTTACTAGCATAATTGTCTAAATGTAGTCGACGGGGATGACGTTGATTTTGTTGCCGGAACATCGTCAGTGGCCCAGACAAAAGCTTAGTTAACTTTCTGAATAATTGATGTTGTGGATTTCTTGGATTTGTATTTCTATTGGCCATTTATATAATTATCCCTTGAGCAGCCAAATGTGATCAGCATATTTTTCTTTTTCAGCGCTTTTTACGATTGGCTTGTATCCGTGCATTCCGGAGATCGTTGTATTCATCATTGTATCAGATTTTTTCATACAGTTTAAGAAAGCTTTTTTATATTCCATATCTCTTTGATTTATTTCAAAAGCAATATCTTTGACCCAGCAGCCGATTGCAAAAGCCATGATTAGGTCGTCATTATAACCTCTCATCGCTTGAGGTTTGCTGTTGTGCCAAACAAATGTTTTCATTTCATTATAGGTTCTGCTTGAATATATTGTAACTAGTTTATTTCTAATGAATTCTTCTAGTTTAGCAATAACCAGCGGGCGAGTCTTGGAAGTCATTGAAAAGCCCATGACGGCACTGTTGCTTCTTTCTCCAATCAAGGGCTCAACATATTCGTGGCTAGATTTATAAGAATAAAAAAGATTTGGATAAGCAAATTCCTGAAGTTTGTTCAGTGCAGTCCAGCCAACTGTATTATTTTCAACAACAACCATACAATTGCCATATTCTTTGCCAACTTCATTTAACATATTGGCAAATAAATCTGGCGTTGCTTTCCCTTGATATTCTCCAACAATCTCCATTGTTTCAATTTTAAATATGAGAAAAGTTGAATAATCTTTTCCATCGCCCCGGGCAACATCGGCTGATAAAAGATAGGTCGAACCTGGCTGATACTTTTCCCAAACCCAAAAATTACGATCAAAGCCAGTTTTGTATTCTGGCTCCCTTATCCGTTCTCCAATAGCTTTCATGTCATCTGCATGAAAAACGGTCTCGCCAGACATGTTGAAATTACACTCAAGTTCTTGTGCGATTTGGCGCCTAGACATATTTTTGGTTTCATTTTCGAACCAAGCTTGATCTCGATCTGGATGGGCGCGCCACTTGAGCGTTGTCAAATAAAAATCATTATTTTCTTGTTCAGCATCAATGCAAGTTTGATGAAACCAGTTTCCAACGCCGTTGGGGGTTGACAAAGCAATGCATCTGCCACCGGTTGAAAGTGTGGGATATAAGCCGGTCCAAAGCTCTCCCAGGCCTTCGATATGGGCAGCCTCGTCAATAACAAGCAACGATAACGCTTCTGAGCGGCCGGCGTCAGAAGAAGTCGACGTCGCCTTAATTTGTGAACCATTGGTTAATTCGAACGAAGTTCTGTTATCAATAGAAATCTCTGAAATTCGAAGCCAGTCTGGCAAGTTTTTGTGTATTGCTTTTACTTTTTTAACAAGATTGGATGCTGTCTTGAATTGTGTCGCTATAACAAGAACGTTTTTTTCTTTATGAAAAAGCATCATCCACGCAACATAAGCTGCCGTAATCGTTGAAATACCAAGCTGGCGTGCTTTTAAAATTACATTAAAACGATAATTATTAAAGTCTTTTAGAAGTTCCGTCTGAAAATCATAAGTTTTGAAAGGAATAAGGCCATGCTGCGGGTGCGATATCCTTGCATAACTATTGATGAAATATACGGGATCCTTGCCAGATTTTACGATTTCTTTTAAAATCTGCTCTCTGGAAAGTTGATATGACATTCTAACTTTTCGCTTTCGAAAGTTCTTTGACTGTTGTCATTCCTGTCGTAGTATCTTTGCCGTGACCCAAAGATAAGAATTTCTTAAAGCTCTTATCTAGCTCCACATCTCCGCTTGGAGAAAGGCGATTTTCAACGTCTTTCAAACTATCAATATCATAGATTTTTGTAGCAAGAACAAAGACTCTGACGCGGCTAGTCGATTGTACAATCGCATCTACCTCTCCATCCGCTTTAAGTTTTAAAGTTTTACCAGTAATTTTTTTATATCGTTTCTTGAGATGTTTGACGATACCTGCCATTGTTTGTTCAAGCTCATTTTCTAGATTGCCGCTATAAACATCTTTTAAAAGAACTTCTGATTGATAAGTAACTACCAATTTGGCACCATCAATGCGGCATTTAAAGCCGTCCATCACGCGGGTATCGAGTATGGGATGACCTTCTTCTCTTTTGAGGCCAATTTTAATTGGTTGTCCTTTATCGTCTATGGCGCCGTCATATGAATCTGCAGCTGCTTGCATCAAGCCCCTTGCAACATCTAAATCTAATTGTGACATTTTTTTTCTCCTGGTCTCCATCCATTTTGCCAACGTTCTACGCGACCTTCAACGTAATTGATAAAACATTTATGGCAGCACTCAAATTTGTTATTATATATATCGTCTTTAATTGTTTTTAATCTTTTTGTGCAAACTGGGCAATTTAAAATGCTAGTTTCTCTAGTAAGTAGTTTTTTATTAATTAAAAATCCATCAAGTTCAACCTTCTCTTGCTGCCGCTCCATGGCATCCTGATGGGAAGACATTTCTCTAAGTTGTGCAATATATTCTTTTTCTTTGTCCTCGGACCATCCCGAATTTGGATTGATAATCGCCTCTCTGCCATATTTTTGACGAATGGCTTTTTCGATCTTTGCTATGTGATCCCAGTCTTTGTCCATAATATAAATAGCCTACGATAGTCGAGATTTCAAAATTTATACTTTACAGTATTATATATAAATTGTTAAGCTTTCCTTCGTTTTTAATTAAGTCGGCACACCACTTCGATTTGCAATATTTGCAGTGCTAACGCCGATAACACCTCCAATATTTGCAGCCGAAACCCCATCAATACTATGACTATACCCACACCCGCCGGCTGTATATGAAATAACAGGCTTTTTGCCACTAGGCCCTTGGCTATAATACATGCCGGCATTAACTTCTCCACTAGTGCCGGGATCGTATTCAACATCTAAATAATCATGATCATATTCAATTATGGCTAGTTTAAAAACATCTAAATCATTCATATCGCTCAGTGCCGCGGCATTCAAAGTAATACTATTATATCCTGATGTACTCCACGTACTAACTTCTGAAGAATATATAGTAAGGTCGCTCGGACCAAAACTACTATCCCACCCATGCAAAGCGTTAAAATCGCCGGTAGCTACTCCGGTTGATAAATCTGGTGCTGTTGCTTTGACAATTATAATATCAGCGGTACCGTATGTACTGCCGTAAATTTTTAATGTCGCGGCGGTGGCACAATCGTCGGCAGCGGGATCATCATCGATTCCAGAAGTATCAAAAGCGAAAAAGCTTCTTCTAATTGTGAATCGCCCCGCGTCGGTGTCGAGCCACTTTTTTACTTGTGTGCCCGCGGTTGTATATTGTATTGAATTCTGTGCTTTGGAGCCAGTTGGAGAATTGCGGCAAGGAGTCCAGCCATCATTTACTTGAGTTGTGGCGCCCCCTGGTGTCAAATCATTCTGATCATTATAAACTACTCCATCGGTTGTAGCGGCAATAATATCGGGCACTAACTTACCTGAACCCAATCGTTAGAAGGATTAAAATAGATTAAATGATCCGTATCATTTGTATCTAACATATGCCCGACTACTCGAACAATATCATTACTAGTTGAAGAAACTGCCATATCATATTCTCCCGCCGTTGTTGATAAATAAACCGGTCTTCCAATGTCGGTAGCAGCATTTGTAAAGCCATTCATTAATGTACTGTCAATACGAAGAATGCCCCTTAAGAGTACCAACCCCTCACTAGCGCCGCCATCAACATCTAAAGCAGCTGCTAAAATACCATGGCCTGCACTAGCTCCGGAAGTATCACTTCTATCGGCAGCGTACCAGACACCATTATTTAACATAATTATATGACCTTTGACTGAAATACCAGAATGAAATGTTCCAAGCTTGATCATATCTCCGCCGCCTTGACCGTCAGCAATTGCTGTTACGGCATTGCCAGCACTAGTGCCGCCGACACTGCAATCTGTTATCACGTCACAGGCGGTTACAGGGCCTGCGAGAGCTGGTATATACGAACTATTAGCAGCGCCCAATTGACCGATATGAGCTATATTACCGTCAAAGGCGGTACCTCCAAGTGCACCAGATATAATTAATTTATCAGATGTGCTTTCGTCATAAGATATATATGCGTCGCTGTCCGTTCCAAAATAAAGTTTTTCGTTATCATTAATGGTTAATGAGCCGCCCGATGATATCGAATTATCTTGGACAATTTTTTTTAACTTTGCCGGTGTATAATCGCCTATCGTGCCTCTTTTCGCCATTAATTTTGCACCTCTACTGCTGCATAAAAAATACCAATCGATAACAAGATACCAGCCACAATTCCGCCGGCAAACCACCAATGAGAATGATCATCTATTTCATCTTTGATGATCTCATTTAGTTGATTAATTTCTTTTTCTTTCTGAAGCAAAAGCTGATTATGTGTATTTTGTAAAGTATCGTATTGCCCTTGCAAAAGATCGATTGACAACTGCTTACTTGTTAATTGTATCTGAAACTCTTTTTGTAATCTTAATTCAAGTTCCTCGGCGCAATATCTACTTTTTGCAATGAACTTTGCACCAGCAATTGAATCCAGTAGAATCCCAGAAAACGGTGCAGGGTCGCCACTATTGATAGACGTTACTTTGCCTAGCTGGTTTTCCAATTCTTGAGATGCAGCGCCTGTTGTCACACATGTAAAGCAAACAATTAGAAAAATTGTAAAGATTTTCTTAAACATTTTGGGCCCCTAAAATATTGGCAATTTCTTCTGCTAATTTATCCGGATCATTATCAAATTTTTTGATAACAGCCTCAACTTCTTTTTTTTCTTTTTTTGGCAACTCTTCCATTTTAACGCTGAAGTCTTCTTCAATTTTTGTAAGACTTTCTTGATAACGCTTTAGGGCATCCAGCGTTTTTTCTTTTTCCTCAGCATTGTTTTTTTTAATGATTTCTATTTCTTTCTTGTAGTTTTCTCTAGATTGCAACATGATATCAAAATACTTATTTTTGACTCCTTGGCCGGCCAAAATACAGGCCAGCACTAACACCAAAATTACTGGAATATACCAGTGGTGCTTAATCCAGGTCCAAACTTTTTTCCACACTAACACCTTGTTTTCACCCATGCTTCCACTTGGCGGCTAGATCAACCAAAGCCTGTGAGCCGACATACATCAATGTAACGGCAACCCAATCATCGCTTGTTACCCCGCCGGCCACGACCAAATATGTGGCTGTTACCCATGCCAAAAATTTACGTGAAATGAATCTCTCAATATTTTTATCTAACCATGCTCTTGCTCGTCCCATCATTGAAACCTCCACCAATAAATAGTCTTTTGTATGGGGTTATCAATTTTTATTGATTAACAACTGCATAGCCTTTTTTTCTTTCAATCATAATTTGAGTATCCACTGTATCCTTTAAAGAATCTAGATGAGAAATGAGAAGCACAGTCTTAAATTGAGTTTTGATCATATCCAAGATTCTGATAAACCCTTCCATATTTTCTTCATCTAGGGCAGTTCCTGGCTCATCCAGAACAAAAATATCCCCCTTCGGTAAAGTTGAAACATTCAAGAGTGCAAGACGAATGGCCATGGCAGCAATTGTTTTTTCAGCGCCAGAACCCATTTCAATTGGGCGAGGATCGTGGCCGGGATGTTTAATTAAGATGTCAAGTTTTTTATCTTCATTTTCAAAAAAAACTTCAAAGTCAACAATGTTTGCAATAACTTTTGAAACCTCAGCATTAATCAGCGGAAGGCGCTTTTTGATGATATCATAAGAAATTCCATTAGCATGCATACAATTCATAAACAAATCATAAGCAGAAAAATTACCACGCAACGTCATATATTCTTCTTTATCTCGCTTAATTTTCTCGACTCTTTCTTCTAGCGTTCCGTTTTCTTTATATAAATTAAGAATAAGCTTTTGACATCGATCGTATTGTTTGCTTAATTTGGCAACCTCTTCTTCAACTTCTTCTTGAGAGGCCTGTAGAGTCTCCAAATTTTCAATAAGCTCTTTGTTTTGATCATAATATTCTCTCTGCTTTTCAAGCTCTATTAAATATGTTTTAATCTTGAAAGACTCATTTTTATTTCTTTCTAAATCAAGTTGAATAATATTTAAATCATTTTTGACCTCAGTAAAACTCTGCCAAAGGTCATCATATTTTTGAATATATTCCTGTGTCTTGCCAGGCTCCAATTCAGATATATTTTTATGTACACCATCTTTATTAATTTTAAGATTTTCAAAGGTAGCATATGAATTATCTATAGATTTTTTTGTACTATGTGCATCCTGAATGAATTTACAAGTTGGAAATTTATCGCCGCAAGGTACCTCATTTAACAAACTAATTTTCTTTTTCTGCTGTTTTATTTTTTCTTCTAGTTTATTAATTTCATTTTCAAGATCTTCCAACTCCTTGATCTTGTCATCAATTTCTTTTTGTTTTTCTCTTATGTCCTCAATATCAAAATCTTCAAGAAATTCTGCAGCCTTTTCAATATAGGCTTCTTTTTCTACGATTTGAGATAAAGTGTCACCTTGAATTTTTTCTAACGCCAGCAATTTATTTTCCGCCTCATTGATATCATTTATCAAATTCTTAATATCAATTATATCGTCAGGAATTTCCTTTAACTTTAGAGAAATTTCTTGTAACTCATTTTGTTTTTTAATTAAGCTCTCTTTTAAAACAAGACATTCAAGATCCTTTTGTTCTCGTTTGGAATTATTTTTATTAAAAACTTTTTCAGCTTCTTTAATTTCTTCGTCAAACAGACGATCTTCTCCTCGACGAATCAAGGCTTTCATATCGCCAGCTTCTTCTTTGGCCATTTTGAATTTACGCTCAAAGACCTCAAGATCCAAAAATTTGGCGAGAATTTCTTTTCGACGAGTCGAGCCCTCGCTAATATAAGAAAGCGAGCCGAGCTGGGAAGCCATTGAAGTTAAAAGAAAATCGTCGATACTTCCAAATATCTTTTTAATATTCTTGTCAGTCTCAATTCTTGAGGTACCGTTCAGGCTTTTCTCTTCTTGTAAGGCGTTGTCGTAAACACTGAACTCAAGATCAGTCTTCGCCTCTTGTGTTACGTTGCCTCGAAGCTTTTTGGTATATTTTGTGCTAACTCTTTCAATTCTATAAGTTTTTGCCCCGACATCAATTTCAACATAGCCTCGACAGTAATCCTTGTTTTGATTGATAATATTAAGATTCTTGCGATTATTCTTCGACGTTGTATTAAAAAGCGTGTAGAGCATCGAATCAACAATGCTGGATTTTCCAGAAAAGTTCTTTCCGAAAACTCCAACAATGCCGTTTAAGTTTTTGAAAACAATAGAATTCTTTTCTCCATAATTAAAAAGATTGTCCCACTCTAATTTTTTGAGCCGCCAGTTGACGTTTCGCGAGATCTCCTCCTCTTCCTCAACTCTTGTTTTATAAATGCGATTAAGATTGAGTATTTTTTCAGTCGTTTCGGTATCGACTTGATACTCCTGCAGGTATTCTTCAATTAATTCCTCCTGAACATTAATGTCGCGCAAATCTTCTTTTACCAATAAATTGGTCAAGTCCTCGATATTAATTCGATCGCCTTGTGCTCGATTTAAATAAGTAATGGCTTCGGGCTTAAAGCGCGTTTTTGCAACATCAATCGCTCGTCGAATAACATCAAGCGCCAAATGATTTTCAGATACAAGCCTCAGGCGGGCGCCTTTTTGAACTTCAACTTTCTTTGAAATTCTTCCTCGCGGCGTTAGTGGAATTGTGATAAAGGGTTTTGGATTTTTTAAAACAAAATGCTCACATGTGAAGTTTTCTTTATCCTCAATATCCCAAATCAAATATCCTTTGTCGTTTGTTTCTCCGTGATTCTGTTGGACCGTCGAGCCAGGATAACGTATCTTTCCTTTTTTGTCCAAGATTTGATTGGTCTTGTGTATATCACCAAGAAAACCATAGTCAAAATTACTAAAGATGCCAAGATCATTTTCCCCCCTTTCCATTCTCCATCCCAAGTCTGTTTCACAGTTTGAGATCGATCCATGATATAAAGCAATATTTATACGATTATTGTCAGAAGCTTTTTGCCAATTTTCTTCATCAAATACAGATAGTACATTCAAGGAGAAATTGCCCCTTAAAGGCGTCTCCCCCGAGTTTCGTAGTAGGTATAGGCTTTGATGTTGCAGCGCGCTTACGATAGGCGTAAGAGCGTCCTGGCGGCTTGAGTTCCGTAGGTTGCCATCATGATTACCGAGAATGACATAAGTTGGTGCTATGTCTGCTAAATTCTTAAGGAAATCAGAACACATTTGAACATACTCAGGGCTAATCTGAGTCTTTGTATGTGCAATATCTCCGCAATGAATTATGTAATCTGGTTTTTGTTCTCGAAGATTTTCATATAATTGGCTGAAAACTTCTCTATACTCTTTATGATACTTCAAATTTCGGATATGAGTATCCGATATGTGCGCAAAACGCATGCAAACTCCACTTATACTAGTATAATATACTAACGCTTATCGTCAGTGTCAAGGGAATTCGGTCGCGATATAATGAGCGGATGGCCGGCTTTCCTGTCTTGATATCTAACTCGTGTGCCGACTAGTCGGTCGACCCATTCACTTGTAATTCCCCAGTTGGCTTCTTGATTTTTTCCCATGTGATGATCATAATGCCATGGTACTTTTCTCTCTGCTTGTTGATTCGTTCCATCCTTTTGTTTTATA